>Ga0209611_10002566_pt1 | contig 31952 bp, 30 predicted proteins | sample S1TSphgellanicum_3_FD_187693 | JGI IMG/M metagenome (GOLD analysis project Ga0209611, IMG submission 187693) | Host-associated microbial communities from peat moss isolated from Minnesota, USA - S1T2_Fc - Sphagnum magellanicum MG (SPAdes) (version 2) | ecosystem: Host-associated > Plants > Peat... | reverse complement strand
TTTTCTTATTTCCAATTAGGTGTTTAATGCTAGATGATTTTCCTTCCTTAGGCATATATTTAAAAAAAAACATTCTTGAAATATTTATTTGCTATAGATAAGGTTGATGGATTATCATTTGTTGCATTCACATTTTTCATTAATGTTTATTCCTATATTAAATATGTGATTAAAGATGAAAGTGTTAAATTTGGTTATCCCTTCATTGAACTTTTAAAAGTCATGTATCCTATTGGCAGGTTTCACATCGTTGAAATGATTGTTTCATCATTAGTTGCTAAAGATCTGGTAATGGATAATTGTTCCAATAATGCTTTAAATGTGTGAATGTGTTTTATAACATTATCATTCTCTATCATTTTGATTATATGTAATTTATGTTTGAAGAACATTTTAATGGCAACATCTTTTGATTCAAATATTTCGTTCAATTTAATCCAAACACTTTTGGTTGAATCACAAAATTAGATGTGTGATACTACAAAATTATCAATAATGTTATTTATAATTGTGAAACTTAAGCTATCCCTTTCTTCCCAATGAAAAATATTTCCCACTCCTATATATGGAAGTGGTTGAACCCTAATAGTCTTTTGAATTGCTATGGGTGGGATAGGCTTGGTTTCAATTCCTTCAACTAAAGTCCAAAGTTTTTCATTTAAAATTAAAAAATTCAATTTATGTTTCCAAATATGGAAGTATGATCCATTGAACTTAAGAATATTTCTAATCTCAATCTTTTGTGACATTTTAAATCTAATTAAATTACTAGTTTATACTAATAATAATAAGTTTTTAGATGCTAGATTTATTTTTTCTAGTTTTCTTCGTTGTAATCAACATACATTATGAAATTGATTGAACATCAAACCAAGCTTTGATACCATATTAAGTTAGTCACTAAGACCTATGCACAAGTATACATGAGACATGTTCAAAATATGAAAAAAAAAAAAAAAAAAAAAAAAAAACTAAGTGTATTAAGAAAGAAGTCTAGGGTTTTTTTACATGTGGTAGAGACAATCGGCAAAAGGTGTATTTGGAACGAAATAGTCACAACTATTGTTATTTCAAGTATGTAATCCCACATTATTACAATTTTTTAATATTTAAATTTTTAGTATTATAATAAGATTTTTTTTTGTCCCTTGATAAATTTAGTTTTGAATGTTTGAATTGGGCAAGTTGCAATGGTGGCAAATGCAATGGAAGAAATATAATTTCAAATAATATTACATCAAATTTTTTGGGTGTGACACGGTTGCTAATCTAATTGAAAAAGTAGGGAATGTTTTTTAAAAAAAATTGCAATTTGTTGAAACAAGGACATCCAATGATTGATTTTGAAGACTTTAAGGCATTTTTTCAATTTTTGAAAGTTGATTATTATGTACATAAACATTGGTCTCATTCTACATGTTGGATGATGGTTGAAGCAATGCACAACATTATACTACAAGTCATTATAATTGTGGTTTAGAAAACAACATACATTTCAATGAATTGTGACAAAGTTACCACCATTGATAATTAGAATTAGTCGAGTGTGCATGTGTATGTGATGGAAAATTGGAAAATGATCCCAATTCTATTTAACTTACAAAGGTTAAAAATTGTTGCCATTTTTGACAATTTGATTTCCTTGATTGTCAAAAATCTTATTGAGTATGGGGGCTTGAGTGATGGAAATTATAAACAATTTGGGTTGTTTTAAAGTAGATAGGGTTAATGATGGTTTTCAAGGTGTGAAATTCAATGTCACCACTCAATTGATGTTGAAACATGTTATATATGTTTTGGGTGTGCATTGTATGGCACACCACATAAATTTGGCTATTCAAACCTTGAGTGGTTTGAATTTTGGTAACCAAGATAAAATCCTTATTCTTTTCTACACATTATTTTAAATGACATGTTGAATAAACTAAGCTTGTTGAATTTCTTAGATGCAAGGGCAACAAGATTCTAAAAAATGTGAGAACACATTAAATTTCAATGTTGTCATTATCCAAAAAAGTCTTGGCTAAGTATTGCACTTTGGTTGTTAAGATGGTTTAAGACAATGTGGTTGTTTAAATAACCAAGGTTAACTACAAAGTTCTATGTGATCTGAAGACCTTCCTAGTTCTTGTATGCATCATGCTATTGTTAGAGGCAACACAATGAATATCAAAGTTGGTGCAAGGGCAACAAACTTTGATTTATGACTTTGTTTCTACTATGAAGTTGGTTGAAATAGATTTTTTCAACATGTACTATGATCAATGTTGGGCCCAAGCTTCTCCTTCCACATCATTTTTTTTTCTTGAACTAGTTGAACGTTGCTAATGTGGTGGACAAAACTTGTTTCTTAGGTCGAATATGTTGTTTCCAATTTTGGTCCATAAATGTATATGGTCCATTGGACAATGTTAATCATTGGTGTTATGGGCATCTGACCAAAAAGGTTCGCGCAAAAGTTGCGAAATTTATCAAAGGAAAATGTACTCTAGTTGACATTTGTTGTGGATAGTTAGGAATAATCTTGAAATTGTCAAGTTTTGCATTGAACGAATGTTATTGTTAGTTTTTTTTTTGTAGTAGTAAGTGGCAATTCAACCAACCTTAAGTTTAGTTCACTTTCTTTTCAACATTTGTAAACAATTGCAAAATCCCTTTTTGGTCATCAACCATAGTCAATGGATAGTTGGCTAGATGAATAAGAATTACATCATTTACTTCTGGGCAACCAACTATTAACAAAAAGTTTGCAATGTGTCATTGGAGGAAGAATGATGGTTATGAATCATAAGACTAAACAATGCAATTGCTTGGAAGGTGATGATACAATGGGATTTGGTGAAGCACATCTTTGTGAAATTTGGTTTGTGAAGTTTGTACACCATCACTTACAGATGTTACTATCATAAATTGTCTACCATCTAGATTGTTTTTCTTTTATGTGCATAAATCCACTATACTAAAAATATGATACAAGAAAAGTTCAATTTTTTACATCCCCACTATTCAAGAACAACACACATTCTTGTTGTTTTCTTTCTTTTTTTTTTCTATTATTCCCATGCTATTGTGTAGGTCTCTTAGACAATGGAAAATCGAAAGCCACTCACCTTTTTAGTTGGTTTATTAGAGCTTTGATTATTTTGGCTAGATGTGTGGTTTCTTGGCCTTGCCCACCGAGGCAAGGATATTGTGCTTAGATTCATTATAGAGTATAAGTAACTTAAGGGATTTTTGGCTACTAGGTAATAGGTCTATTTTTATATGAGGATTTTTGAAAGATGATATTTTGGCTTGTGTTGAAACTTGAGATTACTTATAGAGTTATAATATAACTTGCATGATTTTGGTTTCTCTTAGAGGATTTTTTGAAAATTATAATTTTTGCACGATGAAATATTTGAGTTTCCATAATTCTTCTTTTGCCTTAAGATACTTTTTTAATGTAAATGGCAAGGCCACAATGTAACACACCCCTTGTTTCCTTTTGGTTGCAAGACTATGATGCTAAACCTCATTTAGCCTTTCACAAACGTAAACTTAATTTGATGAAGCTCAATTCCACATATACAACTTCAAACAAAAATCAATGATGTAAAATTTATATAATGGTTTAAGTGTCGTTTGTTGTGCATGGTTATGAGACACAAGCAAGCATAGATCAACTACTTTTCACATTCAATAATCACAAAACTTTCCATGTTAAAAAAATTATTGTCACATATATTACATTGCTCAAAATCCAATAGCCAATCGAACTTAAATATTGAAAAATAATTTAGCCACTTGAACATACTACAAAACTTCCAGAATTTGTTGCTAATAAATTATGAAAATACACAAATTATGATAGCCACATATAAAGAGAAATTTTTTCTATGTTTGAAGAACCGGACCTGCACGGTTCTTTCAAAAAGTGAGAACCGCCCAGTGTGGTTCAAAGTTACGAATTACGGGACATCTTCTCCAGAAGCCCGTAGAGCTCTTTCTCTTTGGAAGCATGTAGTTTGTATCCGGCGGTTCTTTTAGTATTCCCCGCGAATCGCAACGGGTCCCGTTTCTCGCGAGGGGAAAAGAGCGGGAGAACGCGAGAGAGAGAGCTACATTTCCCGGGTATCACGCGGGTATTTTTTCTTGCGAAAAGGAAACTAGCGGGATAGAGCGCGAGAGAGGGCCATTTCCCGGGTATTACACGGGGCATTGTTTCTTGCGAAGAGAAGAGAGCGGGAGAGACTACGAGAGAGCCTCGGGAGAGACAGTCTCGTTATGTGCGTCTGCGGTATGCGTGCGAAGAGTTTCCATGTGAGATAGGATGAGAAGAGTAGCCCAAGGGAAATGGTGGAGGGGAATGGGGAAGCACAATAACAACGTTGCCAGTCAGGGAGAGGAAATGATACAATCGCTGGTGAATAATGACACGGAGTGCGTGCACGAATTGCAGCAGTTTCTGGAGCGTCATCTGGCAGCGGACTTGGAAGATCTATTGCGCGCTTCAAACGAGTACCAACATTATCCTCTGGTTGTCGAGTAAGGCTCTCTCTCTCTCTCTCGTCGCTTGTCGGTCAAGTGCTTTCTCTCTTCGATTTCAGTTTCTCGTCGCTTGCCGGTCAAGTTCTTCTCATTCTTCGACTTCAGATTCTCGTCGCTTGTCGGGCAAGTGCTTTTCATATCTTCAATTTCAGGTTGCCGTCGCCTGCAGGTCAAGTGCTTTTTGTTCTTCGACTTCAGTTTCTCGTCGCTAGCCGGTCAAGTGCTTTGTGTTCTTCGACTTTGATGACGATGATCTTAACGTGTCTTAAGAGTTTGTGAGAAATCGCGTCACAAGAGAGCCGAGTTCTTCTTTGCTCCAAGGACTTCGAAGTCGCTAGGTTTTTGCATTGTTGATAACCGATCCACTTTGTCCACTTTTCCTGAACTTACTCCATAGTTTGCGCATGCAAAATTGCAAATGCAGATGCAAATTTTGCAAATTCAAAGTGATCCTATTTGCTTCCTTTCGCAGATATGCTGAATTCCTGGATGCAAGTCCGGTGCTTGGCAATCTTCTTTTCTTCCATCCACAGAAACTCTTCCCTCTTTTCGACATCGCAGCATGTGAGGCGCAGGTTGAGACTTTCTTCTTCTTAAGGAAACCCTGTTACTCTCTCAATTCAATTACTATTGGTAGCAGCTCCTCATAGTGTTTGCAGCGATTGTGTATTGACAGACGGAGGTTTAAAGGGAAATGGCCTCACCTTATGAAGAGAAACTGCTGATGTGATGTGTGAGCTTTTTGTAGAATGTGGTTTTGGAGGCCCACAAAAAGCGGGAGGGTATGACTGTGAAAGAGAATGTACATATACGAGTAAGTGTGCATGGTTCAGCTCTTGAATGCCCTGGTAAGCAGCTTTCCCTTTTCCAGTTTTTACAGTTGAATGTTGAATAACATCTGAGAGGGATTGTACCTGAGAATTTCATGATGCCTCTCAGCCAAACTAGACAAGACAGGACATGTGATTCTGGAGAAGCTAGAAGGTTCTTGAGTCAGCTATGTTGCTGCACAAATGGCCTGGATACCTGTGGATTCATTTCTTTGTTTTCATGCAGAGACACATCCTAGCATTGGGTGCATCCGTGTGAAGGATGTGGGTCATCTGCTCACATTGAAAGGAACTGTCATCAGGTCTGGGGCAACCAAGATCCTAGAGGGTGAATGTGAGTATGAGTGCACCAAATGTAAACACAGGTCTGCTCTGACCCTTGCTCCATATCCCACATTCTTGGGTATCCACTGAAAGTAAGATCAAGTATGAGCCAAGTTTACTGTCCAGAAACCTTTGCCCTGAATTGCTGAACCCAGAATGCTGGTAATTATAGAACCATTGAGCACATGGATTAAAAGCTCCTGATAGTTTCTGCTGACATGCTTGCTGACAAATGACTTGCTTGCCCTCACTTGCATCCAAGTTATCATTTGATCAATAGGCTAATGGGTTTTTATTACCCCTATGATGCAGCAATCAAGGTGCTTAGTCATTCTAAAGCTGATTGGAATGTGAAACTTTTCAGATTCAAGGTTGAACCAGAGCTGGACATGAGCAACTCCATTCAGCTCCCAGCAATGTGCCCCTCTGTGGTAAGCTTTGATATATTTTCTTAAAGCAAGATTGTGATAATATTCTACTTCAACTTGACTTTTCTTGACAAGGTGTTGATGACCTTAATCTTAGGTCTCCTGGTTGAACTGAAAGCAGGGACTCCATTCTGTTTCTATCAACAGACAGGAGCTCTGGGAAGAGTTGGAATTTTTTTTGGGGGTCTATGCACTGAATTGCTTGTGCTTCAAAATGTGCAGAAAGCTAAACCATGCACTGGTGTAAAGTTTGTACCTATTGAAGGATCAGCAGTGTGCCATGACTACCAAGAAATTAAGATCCAAGAAAGCATGCAGACACTTGGAGTTGGCTCTGTACCTCGTTCCATTGTTGTTGTCCTTGAGGATGATTTGGTGGACTCTACAAAGGCTGGTGGTAAATTAAATGCTGCTACATGTTTCTTTACAGAGGCCACTCTTTGTGAAATCAATGAATTATGTGGCATTCCACTGAAGCTTTCCCCTCGTGCACACAGATGAGGTTACAATTACTGGTGTACTCTATTCCAACTGGCGTCCACCTTTCAAAGATGTCCGATGTGACCTCGAACTCATGTTCCATGCTAACTATCTCAAGTACTCCTTTACTTTTCATTCTCCTTTTAGATTTCACAATCTTTACCTTGCAAGATTTCTTTCAGGTCCTGATGTAGCCTTCATTTTAGTTTCAAATGTCAGTTTGATACTGAACTACTTTTTTGAGCTATGCCTCTTGACTGCTAGCGGATATTATGTCTCAGTCTTCTCATTGGCAGCATCAAGTCAATAACCCAAATAGACAGACCCCATAGCCACCTTGCAATTGGTGTTTGATTCAGAACTAGGCCATGCTAGATGTTCTCTACTGTAGCCAACCCAGCTACAAGAGGGGTCAATGGGGCAACTTATCACTGAAAACCATGTGGGTACTTGGGATGAAACCTTGGTAGAGTGTTGGGCAATAGTGTTGACCCTATTGCAGCTGTAGACCACCTCTGAAATGTATACAGCAGACCTATAACTTAGCCACTCAGTGATGCTTAGTTGCCGTACTAGGTGCATGATTGTTTGCCTTAAGTTTGGAGCAGATTGTTTTGTACATATCTACACACCCTGTTGGAATTTAATGCAATCAGTGTGGAGTAATGGCAGCTAGTCACTGGCATTCAGGATCAATGTGATGGTCTGACACTTTCAGAGTCAGACAAGGTCATGACAGATCTCATCTTGTCATATTTTTGTGGGTTTGGCTGGAAGTGATACAAATTTGTTTGGTTACCCAGATGTTTTTGTGCAGTCTCTCTTTGCAATCATGTTAGCAGTTTGTACAGAAAGACTACAGATTACCAAGCTGCTATTTATCATTGTTCTGTGACAGGAAAGCAGATGAGCTCAAGGCATCTATTGATGTTTCTGAGGAGGTAGTGCAGCAGTTTGAAGAATTTTGGCAACATTATCGTGACAAGCCCTTCGAAGGTTGTCACTAGCTGCCTGTCCAAGATCAAATGGATTTCTCACGCAATGAATTGTTAAGAAGTACATGCACAAGGAAAGTAAATTCTTTTTTCCTTGAACTTCTAGACATTTGAACAGACCACATGGCTTTTGGTATGGTCAAATTGGTGAGTAGTACATGAACAAATCTAAAACTGTGAATTTCTGTCCCCAGGTCGCAACACTCTATTGCGCAACATCTGCCCCCAGGTGTATGGGTTATCCACTGTCAAGCTTGCAGGTCTGTGTCTGGTGAAGCCAGGTTCATTCTCCATGCTGCTGAGTGAGAGGGAAGATGAAAGAAATGAACGGGAATTGTGCCACGAGCATGACCTGTTTTACATGGGAACTGGGTTGTGAGCCTAATCATTGAAAACACATGGTACAATTGGGACTCTGTTATGTAATGTGCTGATGTGCCAGGATCTTTGAATCTAAAGTGTATTTGGTTTCACGCAGTTGCACTAACACTGATAGGAGGTGTTCAACATGTGGATTCCTCGGGCACAAGAGTACGGGGAGAATCCCACCTGCTCCTTGTTGGCGATCCAGGTCAATCTTCTCACTCTCCTATGCTTCTCCAGGTCCTCAAATCACCTACATCCTATTTAAGTGATGCTCTTCTACAGTCAAGGCTAGCAGTCATGGGCATTGAGGTCTTTTAGTGTAGGTGATCCGCTGAAGAGGTGCCCTGAAGAAGGTGCTGCTGTATGCATGACAGGAACTGGGAAGTCACAATTCCTGAAATATGCAGCTAAGCTGAGTCATCGATCAGTGATGACTACAGGCATTGGCAGCACCAGTGCTGGACTAACAGTGACTGCAGTGAAGGATGGAGGTATAATTCTGATCTTTTCCCCTGAACCACTTGCGGGTCCCAGTTTGTTGAGAGCTCCACTCACTTATGTTGCAAAGCAGGTGAATGGATGCTGGAAGCGGGTGCTCTGGTGCTGGCAGATGGTGGCCTCTGCTGCATAGACGAGTTTGACAGGTATTCCCATGTCGAGATGTGATGCCTAGTTGACCTGAGGTGACAAAAGGATACTAACACACAAATTTCTGCTCAGTATTCGAGAGCCAGACAGAGCCACCATCCATGAAGCAATGGAGCAACAAACCATAAGTGTTGCCAAGGTATGAGTCAGCTTCTACTGTGTAGGGATTGAAAGGGTGATTGCAGAGTTGTTAGCTGTGTAAAATTGATATTCTTTCTGCAGAACATCATAAACAACTGGAATATATCTGTCAGATGCTTCTAAAGGATAACAGGTTCTTTGAGGGGGCGACATTTGTGTAGATGCCAATACCCAGGAGTTATGACACAGAGAAAGTTCCTTTCTATACACATGAGAGATGCAGGATGTGCACAGTTGTTTGGTTTTTCTCTTGACACTACTTGATTGAACCATACAAATGAGAAATGTATTGCAGGCTGGGCTAGTGACAACACTCAACACTAGGACAACTGTGTTTGGAGTCACAAATCCCAAAGGTCAATATGATCCTTTTCAGAGTATCCATTCAACATTTTTAGAGTATCTTTGCTGCTAGTCGGTTCTTGTATTTCCTAACACAAGAAAAGTGCAAGTTGTAGAAAGACTGATCCTGATTGTTGGTAGGTTTGTCAGTCAGGCTTTATGCACGGGCAATTCCTTAACCTGTCACAGCTCTATCTGTGAACACAACATTATCTGCACCACTTTTAAGCCGATTTGACATTGTACTGGTCCTTTTAGACACCAAGAGTCCTGAGTGGGACAAAATTGTCTCATCCCACATCTTGTCAGAGGTAAGTCCATGACATGGTCCTTATTCTTATATACTTTGTTTTGGACTTTCAGCTTTCCATGTTCTTCCAACCGTTCATACCCTGTTCTTGTTGGACACCATTAGCACATCATATTTTGGGGATTACGAGGGTCTGTGGGAACTGTCATTTATGCATAATTAGGACCAAACTCATTTGTTTGCACGAAGTTATTATACCGAATGCTGTTTGTTGCTTCTGCATATATGGATTCAATCTAGAATTATATTTGGCAGTGGGATTGTTTGCACAGCATACAAAATCAGCAGACTTATGTGGAGGCAATGGTGTGGCTACAATTTGGACCATGGCCATGTTGCAAAGGTCAGTTAAACTTCGAAGGTTCCCTTCTACTTCTTACGAGTTTGTACCTGCATGCTACACATTCCTCAATAAACACATGGGAATTTCTGATGCATTTGCATGTGCTCAAATACACTTATTGGCTAGATGTCAGTAGCTAGATTGACTTCTAACTGCTTTGACAACCAACCATGGAATGGTTAGGAATCTGGCTTTTAAACACATGACCGTAATGGAAAACACTGAATGTGACAGTTACATTCGATATGTGCGGCAGAACTTCAATCCTGTGCTAACAACTGAGGCTGAAAGAGTGATTAGCAGCTATTACCAGCACCAGCGGCGATCAGCTTCCCCAAATGCAGGTGACCGTTCTCTGCCTATGTTTCTGGGCTGTCTACCACCAATTTGTATGTATGGATTTATTTCTGTCTCTACTGTTTGACATGCCTTCATGTAGTTACTCTCTGTCCTGCATGAAATCTCTGTGTGGTCTGTGATCATGCAGCTTTGTCATACTGACCCCTCCTGTGTCCTCATATGCTGTGATATTTTGTAAGTTGTAATCCAGCCTTTAGTAAGCGGTCTGTCTCTTTCCATGAAGAGACGTAACAGTTTTTTTTTTCATCCACTAGTGTGGGATACAGTTCCTCCTTGTTTTGTTGGTTTGAATAAGATGCAGGTTTAATAGTTTTTAAGCTGAGTCTGGATCTTCTGTTGGACTTGCAGCGAGGACCACTATACGCATGCTTGAAAGCTTGATCCGACTTGCCCAAGGTATGAGTTGATAGATAATGAGATAGATAGTAGTTTCCTCACGTGAGCTCAGAACATACCATTTGCACACTATCTCATTGGCTTTCAGCAAGTTGCAATGTCCAATTTGGTCTGTGTTTTTCAAATTCTGAAAATTCAACCTGGTGTGCTTAGGTGACCAGCATCTTGAATTGTGTGAGTGTTATGGCTTGGGTGCAGCACATGCAAGGTTAATGTTCAGGAGTGAGGTGACACAGTCTGATGCAATTGCAGCAGTGGTGTGTATGGAATCCTCAATGACCACATCAGCTATTTTAGATGGCATGGACAATGTGCTTCATTCAGGCTTTCCTGAAAATCCCGATGAAGAATGTATCCTTTTTAACTCCATTGTTAATTCTAAATATGTGCAATCCTTTGGCTTTCATTGTTCTCATTGACTCCAAGCAGACATGCGACAAGAGCAGGAAGTCTTGGCAAAACTAGACCTGCTTTGAAACCTCCATCAGAATTTGTTGCCTCTGATCTGGTGCTAGACAGCCTACAGAAATTGGCTTGGAAGCCATAGGTGTGACAACATGATGCAGTTGGATACATTCGACATGGATGTACATCTCTTAAACACTGACGTATATCTGCATTGTGAGCTCAAAGCCCAAGCCCTGTGATGTCTACACAGAATTTTATTCATTCCAAAATAGATTAACAAGATTGTATTTGCTTGGCATGAAGTTTAGAAACAGCTCCTTTCCTAGCTCCCATTTCCTGGATGGAAATATTTTCTCTCCTTTGCTTTCATATTTTTGCTGTTTATCTGTGATTCCATTTTGTGGCTTGGCTTGTTAACAGTTTCTTTGCAGTCCTAAGTATGCATTTTGTTCTCTTCGCAAAGGACATGGAGAAATGTACATGAAGACTTTGGGTCCTGGACCAGGGCTGCTTTGTTTGCAATGGTTTTACCCACATGGTAGGGTTTTGCTTTTGGTTGTTTGTTGGACAATCCAACTTTGTATGATGAAAGATTGAACAAAAGGCTTGGACTTTAGCTCTTGCAGGTTGACCCATGTTCTGAAATGGCCCCCCTGATTTTAACTCTGCAATGTGACCTGTACATACACAAAATTGACCAGAAATGAACACCCAAATGTGAAAGTTTATTAAAAATTTCTTGGGCTTGAAATTTGGCAAAATTTTCCCCCAAAAAACGGGGAAGGTGTAACCAATCTATATACTGAAAAAACGGTGTTTGTTCCATTCATACCAATCTCTTTCAGGTCTAATTACTTCACTCGTGTTTCCTAATAAGGACATTATACCTTTTTTCTACTCACTTACATGAGTATGAAAAAAACAAATTAACATGTGGTTTTTCATGTTAATGTTATGTACATTTGAGCTCCGTGTTGTTGTGCACTACTAGTGACAATCAATTATTTAATTTTTTTCTTATGTTTTCATGTATACATGTCAATATTAAGTTCAAAATTGTAAATTGAAATGAATTGAACTAAAAAACAATATTTTTCTTTTTTGGATTCAACATGGTTACTGTTCTCATTGAAATGTCAATCGAATTCAAACTAATTCAGTTTGAATTCAACCAGATTATGAAAATTGAATTATGAAAAAACAATTTTTTATTTGTCTTTTACATCTTCATGTAAGTGTGGGTTAGTGAAAGAATGGAGGTAATTAAATAATTCAAACATTCAAATAATTGTAGCTTCAATTCCTTCGACTCTTATTGAAATGAGATTCTTAAAAAAATTGATTTAAAAGATTATGCAAGAATTGATTATTAAAATAGAACACATCAATTCTAAACCAAATTAAAAATTTGATAAAAAATTCCTTTTTGAGATATAAAATGTTTTTAATTAAATTCTCAAACTTATTTTCCAAACTTCAATAAGGGTTTGATGAAGATTTAATAAATTAAAAATAATGAAATTAATTTTTAATTAATTAATTAATTAGTTTGTATTGTTGTTGCCTTCTTCTGGTATGGTCAGTCATTTGTATTGCCAACTGACGGTGGAGAACAAGGTTGAGATGCGAATCAACGGTGGTGAAAATCGGCAGTTACGGTCTGGAACGGGCCCTGGAAGAAACACCGTTACAAAATCCGGAATGGTCAGTGTCGGTGGAACGGGCCTGTTTCGTTCCATGATAGTGAATGAGGACACTAACAGTGGGGAGAGAGATGAATGAATGAATAAATAACGCAAAGAGATGGATGAATATGCAATACTTGAGATGGATGAATATCGCAGCAAAGAGCATGCAAGAGGTGTTCCGCACCGTCGCCGTGTCCGCGCTGCTGCACGCGCGGGAGACGACGGAGAAAACCAATCCGAGAAAAAACAAAATCGCAGAAGACGCAGATTTGCGAGCGCTGGATTGAGTGAGTGAGTGAGTGAGTGAGCCTGCGACGGGGTCGTGTTTATGTTGTTTTGTTTTGTTTTTGCTGTGTTTTTTTTGGTAAGAAGAGGAGAGAGAGAGAGAGAGAGATGGAGAGTGGGAATGGAAGTGTGGATCGCTGGGAGGATGCAACAACAGCAACGGGGAGCGGGACGGGACTGGACGATTGGACAGAGGGAAGCTTCGACGTCGGCAGCAGCGATGTCGAGATTCTGAAACGTGTGTGGCGTAATGAGAAAGCAGCTCCCGACATCCTGCCATATGAAGCTCGTCTCATTGAACGTGTCCACGAGCAGATCCTCCTCATGGTAAGCCACATGCATTTTGCTTACGCTAATTGCAGAACAGAGCAGAGCAGTGCAGTTCGTCCTAATTCTCCTATGATACTTCTTTCTTCCCTATGATCTTCTGCCCGCCTAGACAGACAGTCAGACAGACAGACAGACAGAGGGGGGAAGGATCCTCATCATCAGACTGAAATTGCGCCATGGAGAGAGAGAGAGAGAGAGAGAGAGTTCGTCGGCATTGCAGAATCCGTCTTCTGTTTGGCGCCAAAATCCTGTTCCCAAGGGTTCCTGCATCTTTGCTACGATTTCAACTGAACTTGAATGGCATGCATGGAAAAAGGAGGTATAGCTGAATTTTCTTTGCTTTCTTTCTTGCACATAGTACTTGGCTTTTAAAAGGAAGTGTTCATTTTTTTGGTTACAGGAAGACAATACTGCAGAAATTTCCAAAACAGTTGATGATCTCATGCTCTCTATTTATCAAATGGATATCAGTCGCACAACGTTTCTGCTCAAAGCTTACCTAAGAACTCGACTTGGTAAGGTAAGTATATGCTTCTTCAATGACAATGTGTTCAAATGCCGCTCGAGGATTGGGATTAGGGTTTTGATCTCTATGTCAAGATCAAGCTTGTGCACATGTCCACCATGTCAATTTTCCAATCGTCCAAGAATGGACAAGACTTGACATGTGCAGACTTCAGAACCAAGAGTCATTCATTGCTTTCAGTTTATTTCTATGTCAAGATCTAGCTTGTGCTTTAGATCTTCCATAGGTTTTTTGGCTTTGGATCAAGCTTGCACAAGTCCACTGTGTCAATTTCCCAATCCAACAAGAATGGACGAGACTTGTTGACATGTGCAGATGTCAGTGGCAAGAGGCAATGCTTTCAGTTTATTTCATGCAAGCCAGCAAGTTCTTTTGGTTGCTGGCTATGGGTGGTGGTTCTATGTTTTCAAATTTAGTGTTTCCATCTACTTGGCCGGGCTTTGCGGGAAGGGGTGCTGCAGATTGAGAAGTTTGTGATGCATATCATTAGGACACCTGAGTTGTGGGAACGACTTTCTGAGCAGGAGCAAGGTTATGCTCAAAGGTGGATACACTAGAAAGTGCCTACCCAAATGCTTTTGATGCATCCAAGTGGTTTTTGAGCATCAGACAGTTTTTATAACTCTCTCTATTGTTGTTTGTGTATGACCAGTGTCAGGGGTGTGTGGTTACACAGGTATGTTGATGCCCTGTCCAAGCACATGAAGAACTGTGTGCTGGACAAATTGGAGACAGCTTATTGCTCAATGGTGAAACAAGCGGAGTCTAGTGAAGGTGATGACATGAGTATCCATTCCATCAAAGTCAGACTACTTTATGAATGCACAGCAGTTTTCTGGTTTAGACTTTTTCCATGAGAATGATGACCTCTGGTTTTGTTGCAGTCAGCAGAATTGACATACATTGTGCACAGGTTTGCAATAGAAGACCATTATTTTCTTACTGAATGGGGAATGAAACTACAGAAACATTAATGCTGTGTTGTTGTCCTCTAGTAATGTTTGCCATTGAAAGTGGTAGCTAAAGTGTTTCAGGATGCAGTGAGGGTACATCTTTCTTAACAAACTCGCAGTTTTGGAACCCGATCTCGATACCTATGTTTTTTGCAGAAGCAAAGGTGCAGTTGGTTCCTTCCAACTTGATGAGAGGTATCATCTACACATTCTGACTAGATGATGTGTAGATGCATAGGTGTGGTATATGTTTCAATCTTGTTGCTCTCCCATACCTGGGAAGGGCACAAAAGTAAGGTCTTGGAAATGATAAATGCAAGAGATATCTAGGCTTGGCATGTTAGAAAGCTTTGTTTTCTGTGGATTATGATCCCAAGTTTAATCAATCTAAAGCAGGCTTGCCAAGAGTACACAAAGGAAGGAGCAATGTCATGATTTTGTCAAAATTAAATTATTGCTCAAATGTTTGGCCTGCTTGTTTGCCAGAGGTGTAGAGTTTTGATGAATGACATGGAGTGTGAATTGGATGGGTGGCAGGGGTTATGAAAGTGTGGATTTGATGCTTGATGATCTTTACATTCTCAGATACAGGCCTGTACAGGGCTTGCTGGCAGCAGACCGCATTGAGCTTGTATGACACTCTCCAATTTTGAACTTTGGTGCATTTTTCTAATTGCCCCAATATGAGTGGGCACACATTGCTCTGTGACCACTCTATACGATTGTGGGCTCAAAAAGTCCTTGCCATCCAGCTTATGAGTAAGGTACAGTTGTGGCCTCCTTTGTTGATGTAAGTTTGGTCAGGTAGAAATGGTGTCCCTAGTGAGGGCAAGGGAAGGAAGGTATAGCTGAAATGATCTGAGTCAAACTTTTAATTCTACTCTTGCAATGCAGTAGCCATTTCCACTGCAGAATTTGGCCAAGATCCAGTGTTGCAATTTGTGATTCAAATTTCTTGATATCAATGCAGTTTCAGTCTCATCAATTCACAGATTAACTTCCAACAATTGTTATGACATATCACATTGTTTGCCTTCATTTGCATGTGTCTTTGTGGACAATGAGAAAGAGAAATGAAGTGAATACCCACCAAGGTAAACATCTAACAAACAAACTCCTAAAGCACTTACTGCCTCAGACGAGCATTAGTTGTTTGAGAGAGTCGCTGGGTAGATAGACTACATATGTTTGCCATGTCCATCTCTTGGATTTTGACTTTCTCAAGACTTCCATTTTCCAGGCCTCCATTTCTATTTCATCATTTATTCTTCCTGATTTCTGACATTCCTGCTCCAGATGCTATCTTATATTTAACTCTCCCAGATCATGTATTTCTTAACATTCATTTCAACCAATATCTTCCCTGTATCCCAACTTCCCTGAATTTCCCATCTTCCGCAAGATGAATATCTATTACTATTAGACACAATCTAAATGCAACATCAGGCTCAATGTTGTTATAGGACAATGTGCTGAACGAGTATAGAAAAATCTTTAGATGGACTTAATTTCATGATCAAACTTGTTTGGCTATGTCAAATCTCTCTCTCTCTCTCTCTCTCTCTCTCTCTTTTTGGGGCCTTCCAAACTGTTTATTTCTAACTATTGTTTACTTTGTAACATTGTTTTATGCAACTTCACCATATTGGATCAAGTAAGAACCAATTGCACCTTCAAGATTATGTTTAGTTCTTCAATCCCAACAACTTCAATTCTGTATCTCTAAAAAGTTTATATATACAAATCCAATACGATTGATAGTGCACAATTCAACTATTGTACAAGTTTCAAATCTTTCAACCTCCATTCTGATGGAGTTTGGGTGGGCTATGGTGGTGGCAATGGCACGTAGTGAAAGCATTATCGGTTGAAACTAATAATGAGGAAAATGAGAAATAATACATTTGCTAACGTAATTCTTTCCATAGGTGATATGGGGTTGTAGACAGTGCACCACTTTGGAAGAGAATTGAATTTTGTCTTTACCCAACCATGGAACTATATGACTATATGCTTCATCGAGTCCTCACATCAATAGTTTGGAGATCCTATTGTAGTTGATCAATTTAGAAATATATTACCTATTTGGAAAGTATAATGTGGAGTTGTTGGGCCGAGTGGTGGTGCAACCCAATCCAAACATTAACCTTGATTGGAGTGAAGCTATTGGGTGAAACACATGTGCATACCATTTCACCCAAGCCACAAAACTAGCCCTTAAATGGAACTTGATGTACCTAGCTATTGTATAACAATTATTGGTGGTTGAATGGACATTTTGCACAAGATCTTTATTATTTCCCCCAACCCAAGTTTTGCAATCCCAAATTTGCAATTTGGTTGATGAACAACACATTCATCATACATAATTATGGCTTGAACTCCACAAATTCCATGTGAAACCTCTCTTTTGATTCTCTATAGCATGCATATGAAATTTGGAAATCATGTGTTGCAACCCAAAATTGTGACATGTCGCCATGTTCATTGAAAAAAAATTCAACAAAGGAAAATGCATGAAAGATCTTTACAAGTCCTTAAATAGCCTTCATTCGCATATCATTGAACTTCTACTTCGCTTGTACCAATTGCTTGGACTTAGTTGTAAGCCAATCAATGTTCAAAGGCCATATCACCATGAACTAAATAAACCATTCCTTTTGAAGATAAGTTGAATAGATTTTTTCCACTCAACATGCCCATAAAATCGAGCCCATATTTTGTGAAGTATCAAGATTTACGATACTTCTATATTAGCAAACAAAATGATTAGATAATAGTAGACTTGAAAAAGCTTGAACAACAATCAACCACGCAAAACAAACATGTAAGCATCACACTGTCGCCTACTCAACACACCAAACAAAGCCCGATGTGAGATATTTAACATCTCACCCATTCCTTGTACCCTACCATTTAGTGAGGAATTGGTTTTCATGGTGCAATTTAGGGTTTTCAGTTTTAGTCTCAACCTTTGCTTTAAGTACTCACAAAAGGTTGGAGACCGTTGGCTATTAGAGGAAAATGAACAAGCTAGAACCAACAATCAAATTCAATCATGTCTAGCTTTGAAGAGATTCTGCTCATTGGATTCAACAATGAAGCCAAAGCAACTCTCATGATGATCTAAACCAATGTTGTTTGCTTCAACACATGTCTATCCAATGATTAGTAAAATTTGAAGATTCCATGTCCAAATGAAATAGTTCACAAAAAAAATTTCTTTGAGAATTTTTTTTTAAAAAAAAATTTCAATAATATAATTAGTGTTGAAGCTACCAAGGTCCTATGGTACATCACACATTCATGTTGACAAATCATATTTGATAAAGCTATGGGTCCATAACACATTTGTGAGAGAACTTTGTGATTTCATTCACATGTATAGAAAGTATAAAATGTTGTATACCATAATTTGATGTTAGTGTAATATGTGTTGTTACCACATTCAAGCATGAAGGCATTTGAGGATGAGGCATACATGATAAGTTCATTCTTGTTCTAATAAGGAGCCAAAATGAATGGAAGAAAGGCTAAATACTTAGCCCTAACTTATAAGAAATCCTCATATGAAAGTGCAAAGATTGATATATAGACATGTACATGCAAGTTTTCGCAACTTCTAGCAAATAATGAGCAAGTGAGCTTGCTCTTTGGATGTGGGCAAAATTTTCAAACTAACTCAAACCCACATTATACTAGACTGAACTCACACCCCAGTTTACAAGATTGAGGTTCCTCAATCAAGTTGACATCACAATTTTTATTTATTTATCCAATTATTTTGATATTGAAAATTTTATGTTTTCTTCAAAAACTTTAGCAAAATTAGTCAAATTTTACATTAAAAAATATATATTTTGTTAAAAAAATGATAAAACTTAGTGAAATTTAAAAACCATTGATTCACATAATTAATTCAAATTCTTATCTTTTCAACCTATGTCCCATTGCACGCTTTATAAAATGAGTTCCCACAATGCCTCTATCCCAAGTTTGGGACAAATCCAACAAATAAAACACCCATCATAGATGCCATGAATTTTTTTTTATTTAAAAAATTCTCTTTTTTTTGGTCCATCAATTGTCCAATGTAACAATCATCCCAAAACAGATTTAGCATTAATTGATGACACATTTGTGAAAAAAGTTGTAGAAAGTTAAATTGATGTTGTGTCAATTTTGTGATGTAGTGAAAGTGACAATCGACCAAGAAACATTTAGCCAAATTCATATTTAAAAAATAAGAGTAAGACTTATAATATTCTTAGCTACCCACTGGAACTTATCATAAAAAATTGGCAGTTTGGATTTTATTTTATTTTATTGAAATCTGGGAAATTTGGGTCATCTTCTCCATGAAAAAATCCTGTGTATGAGTTGAAACTGTACTTTTCAGCTCAAAATTTGGTGAAAACTCGCTAGTAAACAAATTGTGAAAAACTAATGAAAAAACTGCCCTTTAAATAAAAGCTGTATTTGAAATGTGGTAAAAAAAATTGCCAATTTTTTTTTTTCCTCAAAAATTTGGCCAACATTTTCTTAGGAAGCAAGGAATTTGTGACATAATAATATTCCCTTTTAATTTTTGAGGGTCAAAATTTGGCTAGAAATTCACCACCCAAAAATCCATGACCACGATTGCACCTTGAGCTCCTCAACTAACAACTAGCATTCATCCTTATGCAAATCAATTAGCTGTAATACTAAGTCTCTATGACACACACTCTTTGTTAGCAATTGAAACATGATACTAAAAGGCTCAAATGTGCACCTATTTATCCCAAAGCAATCCCAAGCTTAATGTCCAATTGTTCCATCATACCCTTTACTTGATGAATCATTTTGCTCATGCAACAAACACTCATCCTTTTCCCAAGTTGACATCGCATGAATTGCCATGTAGCTAGCCATGAAGCCTCTTCCATCTTACAATTGTTAATCTTTGTTGCGCACTAAAATTTGGTGCAATTTGTTTAACAACTAGCTTCTTTTTCCATGGATTGCTCAAATGGTTGAAAGTTATGGACTTGTTAATGACCATTTGATTATGGGAATGTAAAAGATGAGAAATGCTTTTCAAGTCTGAGTTCCACAAAGTGTAAGCTTACAAATAAGTTGACAACCCATTTGAATATTAATTGTTAAGATGTTTGCACAAAAGTTTTTCATGTTGAATATATTTTTGACATTTTCTATAGCAATAAGTGCCTACAACATGAGTGTTACAAAGGATCAATTTGGAATAAACGCATGATAGTTCTACCACTAGCAAGTTGAGCTCCATATCCTAACCCTTTTCCCTTGGGAGTCAATATAGCCATATTCTAATTGATTGCCAATTTTTCAACATGGAATTTGCATGTGGTTGTTGCCCTCCAAATTGTAGCACTCAAAATAAAAACCAAATAGCATGTTTTCAGTTGTGTCTCTAAACCTAAACCTACATAGCCACATCATCATCACCACGGGAAATTGGGTGCTACTTATTTTGTGGGTCATACTTGTGTGGATTGGCCAAAAAGAGACACTTTGTGACACTTCACATATTTGGTTTAAAAGTGAAAAAAAAAACCCTAGCTAGTTCAAAGGGTTCCAAATTATTCTCAATCAGAATTTGTTAAATCTTGTCCATTGAAAGTACAATAACCAAATCACGGCATTCTCTCCCCAAAAGTGGAGACTAGGAGGCCAAAACAGATGGTTCACCTTATTGGGCTTGTCCAAATTCCTCATAGCACTTCATCGAGCACAATGGCCTGTACCTGACATGTTTAGTAATATGAAATTGTCATGTTTCCTCAGCCAAAGAACAGAACATTAAAAAAATGAAAAAAATAGACATGAGTGATATATTTCACTATTACAAAATGTGGGTGCAATTCATTAGTCTTTATTCATTAAACCAATGAATTCACTATTTCTTTATTGGTCCCTGTTCACTATAACCAGTGCATTCATTCAAAATTTATAAATCGTGCATTCACTCAACTCAAAATCCAGTGAAATCACTTAGTGTACATGGACACCATTTAAAAATCTAGTGAAATCACTTAGTGTACAGGGACACCATTTTAAAATCTAGTGAAATCACTTAGTGTACAGGGACACCATTTTAAAATCTAGTGAAATCACTTAGTGTACAGGGACACCATTTTAAAATCTAGTGAAATCACTTAGTGTATAGGGACACCATTTAAAAATCTAGTGAAATCACTTATTGTACAGGGACACCATTTGTTGTAGTGTTTGTTCCCGAGATGTGTATTGGGAACTGTGGGAACTGTTGGAACTTTCCATTCTTGGATGACTCAGAAACTGAACCTACAAAGAACAATGGATAAAGAAGAGATCGATGTGTGTTGGGAGAAGAAAGTGTGGAACTAATGTGAACAGGATCGAGAACTGTAGAGCATGGAAGGAATGAGAACAAATCAATTGCACTTTTTAAGAACAAGTTAAGAACTCGAGTTAAAGAACTGATCAGAACAAATCAATGAGAGTGCATAGGAGGTTAGTGTGAATAATTGAGGCATGTGAGAACATAACCAAATGCAGGGGAGTGCAAAGCCAGCTTGCTTGAGGGGTTATTTATTGGACACAGAAGAGGGTGAGTTATGAGGTTCAGCCAACGAGCAACCAAGAACATGCAAAAAATTGTGTTCTGGAAGCATGAAAATATTAGAAGGAATCAAAATATGTAATATAGCGTTGGAATTCTTGTCCAATAGTATGCTGCCCACATCAGCAAGACGCTCATTACAATCAGGAATGAATGATAACAGGCATGGGAAACGGGATCAGAATCTCTGTTTGCAGTACGGACAGAATCTCCGTTAGGGTTAGAAGCCCAAGAAACGCGCGCAAGAGAGAGAGAGTTTATCATCGTCGTCGCAGGAAGCGAGCGCGCAAGAGAGAGAGACAGAGGGAGAATAGGAGGAGGAGAATCGCCTATAGCGAGAGAGAGAGAGAGGACGAATTCCTGACTCCGCCACATATATTTTTTGAGAAAATTTTGTTTGTTGAATTTAGTTCTGAGCGATTCAATTTTCATCGCTCAAAAGAAGCAAGAGAAGAGAAGAGGAGAGAGAAGAGGAGAGAAGAGAAGAGGCATGGCAGGAATGGGAGGACCGGTGTCGCAAGACTGGGATCCAGTGGTAGTAAGAAAGAAGGTGCCAAACGCAGCGGCCAAGAAGGACGAAAAGGCTGTGAACGAAGCTCGCCGTAGCGGCGGTCCTATCGAAACTATCAAGAAATGTAAAAAATTCTTGTCACTTCTTTTGAAGTCATCTCACAGCTCTAGCAGTCAAGCATTGACCCAATTGCCAGAGCTGTGAGAGCTGTGAATTCAAAGTGTGACATCTGTCCTTTTTTATTTTCTTTATGAGAACATGTGTTCTTAGAGTTCCTAACATGATTAACTATGCATTTTCAACGCACTTGGAGCTCTCCAATGGAAAGCAAGTGTTTCCCTGCAGCAAGAAACAAAGCCCTATGTCAGTGGCTTTCCATTATGCTGTTGTGATCATAGTACGCAAAGACCTATGTCAGCGGCTTTCCATTAGGCTGCTTTGATCATAGCACACCGTGTGTAACTGTGATTACAGTAGCCTAATGGAAAGAGACCCTATGTCCTGTTATGTCGGGGCCCCTAATGTCGGCTGAAAATTTCATTTACTTCTATGAATACCAAACTGTAGCTGACTCTGTGAGTGTGTGTGTGTGTGTGTGTGGACATGGTGGGTTTTGCAGAATGTCTGTGATACTAGCAGAACCTACCCAAACTTATTGCCCACAAACACAAGTGTCTATCATAGTGTTGTTCTCTGATAATCTGAGATTTTTTAAACCTGGATTTTGTGGGGTTTTTTGTTCAGTCAATGCAGGATCAAACAAGGCTGCTACCAGTGCAACGGGATTGAACACAAAAAAGCTTGATGATGAGACAGAAGTCCTTGCACGTAGGTCTTTTCATCCTACATCATGTGGTTGTCCTCCTTTTATTGACAAATGTTCCTAGTCATAAGAGAATGTCATAGAATCCTTTTTTTGGCTGCTGAATGATGACAGAGTGAGTGGTCCGTGTGAGCCTGTTATGCATAAATCCATCACATGGCTGGCATTGATCAGGATCTGAGATAAGGTGGTTTGAACCTCTGAAGTAACCTTCTAGGTTCTCATGCATAACATGTCTGTATAAGCCCCAAACCTAGTGTGGTCACAGGATGCTGATGTGGCTGTGATGTCACAGATGAGCGAGTCTCTGCAGATCTAAAGAAGAATATTATGCAGGCACGCCTTGAGAAGAAACTGACACAAGCACAACTTGCACAGGTAGTACCAATTGCCTTCATACCATATAGTGTGGTGGCATGTTAGGTACAGTAATCTGTGTTGATTACTGCCACTTGATTTTCTCATCCACTTTAGCTCACTTCATAGTAGGGGAGGGTGCTTAAAGTTTCTCTTTTTGGATTTTGTATGGCAGCAAATTAACGAGAAGCCACAGGTCATTCAAGAATACGAAGCAGGGAAAGCAATTCCAAACAACCAAATCATCACAAAACTAGAACGTGTCCTTGGTGTTAAGCTGAGGGGTGGCAAGAAGTGAGTGTTCTGTGTACAGATAGAAGGTTACATATGCAGCAACCGGTCAAATCTTTAATCTGCCCTCAGCAGTGTGCTGGCTGATAATTGGGCTTATTTTCTGGTGCTGTTGTAGTATGCAAGAAAATAAGGGGTTAGGAGCCAAGGTGGGCTCTTGGGTTTGTTTTTGAAGTCTGAAAGAGCAAGAGATATGTGACCATGTGAGTTGTGTGAGTGTAGTCTCTTAATTATAGATTTGTGAATTCTCGTAGGTCCTTATTTGTGATGAGAAGGAAGTTTTTATGCATGGTTTTTAGATGTGGCAAGAACTCATGGAGCTGGAACTTATACAAAAGTTGTAAATACTCTTTCTTGATTGATGGGTGATTCATTAGCAATGTGCATTGGTCCAAGTCATACAAGGTGAACCGCCCTCAAGGGTTTGAGCAAGAATGTTTGTTGCCATACAACTGGGTGACTTCCCTGCAAAGAGTTTACAGAAGATGTACCTGATATGTGTTTTCAAGGCAGAGCATGGAATTCCAACAAGGAGATCTGGTATGTTCTCATTATTTATTTGAGCTTGCTTAAACAACTATTGTGAATAACTGCAAGACTTTTAATTTAACCTAGGATTAGTGAACTCTGTTTGGCCTGATTTGGAAAGATAATAGAGCTTGGTGGATTGAGTGATTGATTCATCCTTTTGAGAGAATCTTGATACCTTGAGTGATTCAATTTTTATATATATTAAAAAACAAAAATAACCAATCCAGACAATTATGAAAAAAAAAAGAGACATAACCAGCCAACAATGGTAAGTCCTTACTAGTATCCACAATTTTTTTTTTAAAAGGGAAAAAAAAAGAAAAAAAAAGAGTATTTCTTCCTCCTCTTACTAAAGCTCTTTTAGCCACAATTTTTAGCATGTTACATGAAAGGTCCCTGCTCCCTCTTGGCTCTTTGCCCTCCTCCCCCATGGTCCCTAGGTTCCAGACCCCCTAAACCCTAAAACCCTACATTATTATATGGAAGCCCTAAAAACCCTAAACCAACAATTTCATCACTATATCCTTCATTTACAACCTTCTTTTCTCTTTGGAAAGTCACTCACTCACTCACTCACTCCTAAACCTCTAAACCCCAATTCCTCCTTTTCCTCACTTGCTCACTCATCTCCAGCTACTTATAGCAACAACAATAAAAGGATCCATGGAGACACCATCACAACTATGGCAATCACAACAACAACAACAACATTGACTCATTTATATGACAAGGTTTTTAAATGTGCTCTCTCTCTCTCTCTCTCTTGACCCCAATTTTTTTTGGTGTCTATCTAACTAGCTAGCTCTTCCTGGCACCCAATTTCTCTCTTTTGGGTTTCTCTTTCAATTTTGCTGCTTGGGTAGTTTTTGCTACTCTGTTTGTCATGTCATGTCATGCCATGAATAAAACACCAATTTTGTTTTTGTTTTTGTTTTTATTTTATTTGATTTTTGGATTGAAGGTTTGATCTTTCAGATGATGTTGAGTCCAGACTCCAGACAGTGTGTTTCAATCCAGCCAAGAGTGTTGTTCTTATCTATGTCACAGCAGTGAGTGAGTGAGTGAGTGAGTGAGTGAGTGAGTGAGTGAGTCAATCAATGTTGTCAAGTCTGTGAGAACAGCAGCACACACAGAGAGAGAAAGAGAGAGAAAAAAAGTTTGGAAATGGAAGAGTATTGATTGGGAAAGCAAAGAGTCTTGAGTTTCAGTGACCCATTACCAGGACTAAAATCTTGACACAACAAAAATCAATGATCAGGTGGACAATTGCCCAATTTGGATCCAAATAGGGTTTGTTCTGTTCTGGGATAGTTCTCAAGTTTATGACTACAGCAGCACTGTTGTCATTGTTTTTGTGTGTGAATGGATGTGTGTATCTTACTTGTGCAATTTTTCACAAGAGAGGGATTGACAGGAGGAGGAGCAAAGAGAGAGAGAGAGAGAGAGAGAGAGAGAGAGAGCCATGTCATACTTTGTTCCACCCTGCAACTACTGCATGGTGGAACATGACCTCAGCTGATCAGGACAATGCCATCAAGCTCAACTTCCTTTTCCTGGAGCGCCTTCATCTCAATACAATCATTTATCTCTCACATGATGAGCCTTCTCAACCTTTGAATGCACCTACCTCTTCCCTGACACCTACTCTGATTTTTTTTATTATTGTTTTTTCTATTACCCCAAAAAAAAAGAAAAAAAGATTGTTGCATTAGGGTAAGATCTCCTAATGTGTAGCACAAGCTGCTGGATTTCCACGATGCTCTTGGGAGGCTCAACATTGGGTTGATGGATCTCATTGTTTAGGTTGCTAGCTGAATATTGGGCTGATGGGTCTCTTTGTTTGCTAGCTGAATGTTGAACTTATTAGAGTACTTGGATCCATGGATCTCGTTATTTAGGTTGCTAGCTGAACATTGGGTTTATGGGTATCATTGTTTGCTAGCTGAATATTGGGCTGATGGGTCTCATTGTTTGTTGGCTGAAAGTTGAACTAATTAGAGTACTTGGATCCAAGTTGTATAGCAATATCATCAGTTCCACTGTTTGTGCTTGAATCCATGACCAAGAATCTATTTGTTATATCCAAAATTGCTGACAATGTTGGAACCATGAATAAACTGCCATCCAGAGATACAAACAACAGTTGAGATTGAGAAATTGAAAATTTTATGAAGAACATGAAGAAGAAGTTGTACATTTAGCTATCCCCCAACAAGATCATTTGTCAAGTAAACCACCACAGTAGAGAAAAGGAACCTCTGTTTTGATTCACATCTGAAGTGTGCTTTGGCATCATGATTGATTTAGGTATAGAAGCCACCATTTGTGGGCTGGGGTGATATGGGGGTTGATGGGTAGTCTAAGTTTTTTGAATGATCAAGGGATTGCTCTACAAAGACTGTCATGAGCTGATGAGGACACCAACATTATATCAGATGCGCATCCCATGTCTGAGTCTGAGGTCCTCTCTGCCTTACAGGTCTTCCTCTTCACACCCTTGCATATTCAAAACTTGTTCCATCTTTTTGCTCTTGTCAAAAAGCTGCTGGGAAAAAAAAAAAGAATCACAAAAATGTGAGGAGTTTATTCCTGAGAATATTTCTCTCAAAATTTCATGTCTGAAAATTGTAGGGTAGTAAACCAGCAAGACATAGACAGAGACAGAGACAGAGACATAGAGGTCTGTCTATACTGGGCAATTTGCAATATGATCTGAAAGCTTTCTTGACGTACATATGGCAATTGCTTTGTGAATCCCGTCACCAAAACCAAAATTGCATCATCATCTCACTCACACGAAACCATAATTTGTAAATGTAAGAAAGCAAACTGACAATTTCAATGTTGAGACCCAATTGAGCAAAATGAGAAACCATAATTGCAAATGTAAGAAAGCTAACCTCATGGAGAATCACTTCTAATGAAGAACATACCACAGAATCATTTCACTATTTGCACACTAGATTGAGTGCCATTAGATGAACCAGGTCAAAGAATTCTTTAACAAAAAAGCTCCAAATGCACATGACTTGCATGCAATGAAAAAACATAAAGTTGAAAAGGGAAGGAAAACCAAACATGTTACTTTGAATTTTTGCAATTAGAGTTTTTGACACCTCTTATATCGATTTAAAATGATTGCAAGTTGCAACACATCATCATCACCTTTGAAGCTCCCAAATCCCTCTCAAGTCCTCAACAATTTTACAAAACATATCCCACCCCCTCAATCCAATTTGTGACTATTGTAATGACAACACTCCATCATTGAACTTGAATTGATCTCAAAATCCACACGTGAGAAAAAACATGATTTCTCAAGCTTTCGAAAACACTAAGGATAGCAACCATGTGTTGTTGCCATCTTGAATCGTTCAACTTGCAAGAAATGAACAATGAGTAGGAACATATGGAACTTGAAAGCAATATGATGGGAGCAAGTTGTACTAGTTTGAAGGAGCTATATTACCCTATAAAAATTTCTTTGTTGTTATTTTTTTTCTTTTGGCTATGAATTACCCCAAAAAAGAATCAAATCCACACTACAATCCTAATTCTAACCTTGAATTTTTATTTTATTTTTATTTTTTGGACCAAAAACAATATCATGTTTTGCAAACCATTTCACATTCCTATGAAAATCAACCATATGGCTACAAGTTTTTCAATGGTCCACCATTGGATAGCTAATGGAAGCACATCTTTGCACAATGTTGTGAAGTGAATCCTCCAACTTTGACTCAAATATATGTGATCCAATGAGTATAACACTTGATTCTATTTTTTTTAAATGATAACAATTTCTTGCAATTTACTAGTGGGTAGTAACTTTGATGGGCCCATTTTCCCTTGTGGCAAGCTATTTCCTTTTCCAACAAGTATCAAAAGTGGATCCTCAACCTTTCATTGTGAGTGTTTGGATGCTATGACACAAATTTCATATGCTAGAATGTACAAAGATTGTTGAAAATTGCCCCAAAAAATAGGTTTAAAATATATTAATTATGTTTTAGGAGTTGAAAAGCATGGCAAGTTAGGAATTTTCAAAAGTGACTTCTATGAATGAAAGAAAGCCCTTGAAACACAAAGGGAATTAAACAAGTGAAAATACTTCAAAAGAAAGATAAACAAAACTCCACCCATAAGATTGCATTCCAACCCTCACAAAATTTGCCCAAAATTATATGCATTAATTATGTGCAAAGAAAAGGTCTTATAATTCATAATGGCAAATAGAGATTTTTAAAATAAATAAATTATATGGATGAAGGGAAGCCCTAAATTATATTTCCCCACAAGCAAACATGAAATTTAATTTACTAATATTATCATCATATAATTTTTTAAATGATGGGTGTGTGTTTGTGTTGTTCATACCTACCTCTTCCAAGCCTAACTATTCACTCCTTTAACCAACCCACCTACACGAATATGAAATGTTAAATCAAATTGAATTTGGTTAAATAGAAATCCATTTGAAGCAAATTCAATTAAGATGGCATTTGACCAAATTCAATTTCATTCAATTGAAATGAAATGCAACCAAATCAAATTAAATTAGTTTTTATAATTCATTGAATTTTCAAGCGAATGCAAATGAAATCACTTGAATTTGAATTGAATTTAAGTTCAATAAAAATTCAATTCAATCTTTGATTTTGATTGAATTGAATCAAAATTAAAATTCAATTCAATTTGGATTGCAACCTATGAAATTCATGGGCATTGCAACTAATTGAATTTTAAAAATTGGAAGTTGACCTAAGAAGATAATTGAATCAAATTAACTTAAATGTGTGTTCAAAATCAATTTCGGCTTTACTACTACTGTAGTAAGAACAAAATGATGAAAAAAATGAAAATTTAAGTTCCATTTGAATGAAAATAATGAATTCAGATTCACTTTTTTTTTTAATTAGTAAGAAGCAAAAGGGACCAAAATTGACTGATAGCCTTTTTTTCCTAATTATTTTAATGAGTAAAATTTCTAATTATTCTAATTAGTACTTTTGATTGTGACTAGGTGGGAAATGGTATAAGGAGAAGGAATGCTTGTTCATTATTTCATTTTCTTCTTTAAAGTGTAAGACAATTGATACTATACAACTTTGAAGAAGTGAAGCCATTTTGATGGGTGGTTATGTCTAAAACTTTCATTTTCTTCGCTTTTTAAAGGCTTTCCATATATATATTATTTTATTTTATTTTTTAAATTATGTGTTTTATTTAATCTAGTCAATTTTCACTCTTTGGGTTCAGTTTTTAGTTCTAGTTATTGTCTCTCTATTATTTTGTTTTGTTTTGTTTCTAGTTCACTTTCATTTTCAATTGATATAATATGAATTTTGGCATTCATTCATTTGAAAAATTTACAATTGGCTTATAATTTAATTTCGATTGCACATCCAAAACCAAAGCTTGATATATTTTTGATTACTTGTAAAATGATTTAAATGAATCCCAGTAAATTATTTTATATTCACATTTAGTTTAGTCAAAATTTAATCAAATTTAATTTGATCTTTTGTCACAAATTAAAACTCGTTATTTTTATGGTCCACATTTCATTGATTGTAAAATTGAATTTAGTTTTGTATTGTTAATCATTTTCTTTCATTTGACTTGGAATATTAATATTTTATTTTATTTTTTAAATATTTTATTTACACATCAATGTTATTTGCTTGTACCAAAGTTTCATTGCATATAATATAAATCAATTTTATTTTATGTGTGTGTGTGTGTGTGTGTGTGTGTGGTAGTCTAGTGTTTTGGATTCTTCAATCAATAGGTGCAAGGTTCAATTTTCTAAAAGTCCAACAATGTTTTTCTTACTTTCCCTTTAATTAATGATCAATGCCAAACATTAGTCATAATTAATGGTATGTGACTTTGTTGTAACTTTATTATTTTTATATTTTTTTAAGGATGTTCAAATTAGTATTTTTTTCCATTGAATTCAACAAACTCATTAGTGTTTGAGTAAATTATGAATATGTCTTACAAATTAACATTTTAATCGCTAACAATTTGTAGGTGGGAAATGCAATAGGTCAAATGCTTGAGAATTCAAGTATTTGCTAGTGGTAGCACCAACATATAGGCTAAGCAAGGAGGAATGCAAAGTTTGCAATTTACACAATTAACTTATTATATATTTAAAAAATCATTATTTGTTTTAGCTATTGCCATGGATGGGGTTGGAAAGGAATGACATTATGTGCAAATGTTAAAGCCTAAGTGATGACATAATTTGCTAAATGTGAATGCAATGTGCCAATACCTTAGTGTACATGGGAGGAGATGTGACCAAGGCACCCATTAGCAATGAAAGGCCTCATATTTCATTAAAGGAAGGATGACTTCTAATATTTTGAGTGAAGGGTAGAATCAATTACCAATGTTTTAGAGGTAGCCAAATAAATCATGTTGGTCAATTTACACCACAATGTCATCAAATGCATGATTTGGGTTGAATAAAACTAAAAGCCAAAAGTTTGGACAAGAAATGGGCTACATTTATCATGATGCCAACATTGCATCAAATGTTACACATAGCTTGAAATTTATTGAGATGAAGAGCAAAACAATCTAATTTAATAATATTGTTGGATTATTATCATACTAAAAAAATATTAATTGATCACTATACTAATTTCATTCAAAGATGATGCATTAAGGGTAAAGAAATTTGGGATTTAATTCATAAATATGGTGCCACCTTTTGTTTTGTAAAAAACATTGAGATGAAATTACAAGTTGGCCATTGTTTAAATGGGCATGTGTCTATAGGCGCTATTACATGACAAACTAATATAAAGGCATGCAATACCTCTTCAATGTATTGGCTAAATACATTGAAAAGAAGAGTACAAATAATGTTGTCCAACTTCATATTGATAATGCAACAAATATGAAGAACATTGTTGAAATTCTAATGTTTCACTTTCCCCAAGTTATAGTTCAAAGGTTATGAATCCCATTGTCTATGCCTACTTAAGAGAGCTTTAAAAATTTTGATTTAGTAAATAAATTGGTGAAACAAAATTTTAAATGGTTTTTGTATGCATACATGACATGTTAGGCCCAAGCTTGTCAAACCATATCAATGTTAAATTCTTTAATCTTTGAATTAGAGTGGAAAAAACAAAACCTACTACATATACCTTAAACACAACCCTTAAGCTTTGCATATTGAAATAAGAGGAACGTTCAAGAGGTCCGAGAAGACTTTGATGAAATGACATTCTTCACAACACCTCTCCCAATCGTGCTAATTGCACAAATCAAACAAAGAAGGTGAATAATGCAATTGGCACTAGTTTTAATTTATAGAATAACCATACACTCACATTGAACTCACCATGACTTGAATTTCAAAGGGGAGGCATTATTCTTCCTATGATATAAAGAGTAATTGTTCGTTGGCCTCACATCAAATTAGTCATGTCTCCCAACTTTGTGTTTCAATTTTTTTGAAACATATGGTTCAATGGCAAACAACCTTGCAAAGGAAACACATGGCTTTTATCATGAAGAACATGGAAAACCATGTATTCCATCTTGAGATATACCTTAATGAGCAATACACGTGCACATGTAGTTTACATGAACCTTAATGTTGTGCATGTAAAATGCCTTTAGTCACACAATAAAATGAGAACCATTAAGCCTTTTTAGATGTTGCTTACATTGTAGCAACTCAATGATAAAATGGAATAAATTCATTGAAATCCATGTGAGACAAGGGGACATAAACCTTGATGGAAGGTTAATCAAATGCCTTGTTATTAATAATGCAATGTAAAATAGCAACTTATGGAAGGAAGGTAATATCTTACAAGAGGAATAGTAATTTGGTCATGTTGATTTGCCAATTAAGTGTTTTCCCCAAAAAATTTAATCCCATTGGTTACCAAATAAAATAGTTTCTACATGCAATTGACCCATTTAATGAGATTCAATCATGTCAATATGAAAAAAAAACATGAACCCTTCAATTTTATTAAATATTTTTTCTGTAAACTTACAAATAATTTGAAAGATTTATAACTAAAATAAATCACACCTTTTAGTAAGGATCAAGGTTGGTTTTTTTTTTTTTTTGTTGTTTTTGTTGGAAGTTTAAAATTTT
>Ga0209611_10002562_pt1 | contig 31993 bp, 17 predicted proteins | sample S1TSphgellanicum_3_FD_187693 | JGI IMG/M metagenome (GOLD analysis project Ga0209611, IMG submission 187693) | Host-associated microbial communities from peat moss isolated from Minnesota, USA - S1T2_Fc - Sphagnum magellanicum MG (SPAdes) (version 2) | ecosystem: Host-associated > Plants > Peat... | reverse complement strand
TCTTTGTGCAGGAAAGCTTGCATGATAGTAATACCCTCTAACCTTATTTTACCTTTCAACTTTAATTTTGATGAAAAGATATTAGAGTTATTTGTAAAGTGCCCTAAATGGGGGATGAAACTATTCATTAGGGTTGAACTGACGTCAAAACGTTATGTGAGTATTAAATTTGTAAATTAATTTGCATTGGGTGTCATAGTCAACATCAAATTCCTTTGAGCATTTTCACATGTGCAGCGAGGAGTTTAGTTCTAGCTGGAGTGCTTGAGGCAAATTGTAAGCAAGCATAATCTTTCTACATGCCACCATACCCTACAAATTCACATTTCATGGCAATCGCAACACATGCCAATCAAAACAGTTGTACTTATATATTGTACTTACACGTACATTGTTGTACTTACAAGTACATAAAAAAAATTCGTTTTTTTTGAGGAGCCTCACTTATTGATGCAACCCCAATAGATACACCCCTTTGGCATCTCTTCATATAAAATCGAGGTGTTATTGGGAACCTTTTGTGAACACTTTGAAAACTTGAGGAATCCCTTGGGAACTTGATGGGAACATATTGGGACCAAGCCCCTTCACCCAAAATCCCTCTCCCCCACCCCAACTCCTCAAACCCCCCCCCGGATCCCACCAAATGTGTAATAGGGCTTGGTAGGTTTGTAAGAATTTTAGAGGATCAATGGAAATGCTAAAAAGAGACCATTATTTGCAATGTTCAACAAAATAGGGTTGTGTGTATGCCTAATGATTTATTTTTTAAGCCAATGGGATTGCTGGATTTGGTGGTGTGAATTTGTTTTCTTAGTTATCTTGAGTGAACTAACAGTTCAATGTGCAAAATCCTAGTACCTAGGCTGGTTAGGTATTAATTAGTTATTTTTGAAATGACCAAAAATCCTGAAAATTACCTATTTTCCATGCCAAAGTTTTGAAGGAACTCCCAAGCACACTAGCTTCAATATTTAATATAGTGCCTAATATTAAAATATCAATATTTTTACAGCAGAAAATAAATGACAGAAAAAGTATTATTATTAGGCACCTTGTTACGGAACTAGCCTAAGAACAAAAGGAACGCAGGGGATACTCAGCAATGGGTAGTAGGTAGGTGAATAATTGGTAGATAAGTAATGGTAGCCCCAAGTAAGAAGATATTTAGATGCATCTAGATGATCTGTGAACGCGTCGACATGAATGGGCCTGTTGGTTGGTGAGTGGGGAGGTAGGGACAAACCCTACATACTACAGCACCTTGTCAACTTATTTAGTTTATTGCACAGTAAATTAAGTACAAGTCCAACCAGGAGACACTACAGTGTGGCCTGTTAAAATAAGTAGGAAATTGGTCCCGTAAGACATGAGTTTTTATTTTTTTAATGTGTTGGGACGTCATGTTACGTGACAAAAGATTTTACTTTTTATGTGGGCTTTACTATAAAGCTCACTTCCTGTCTTATTACTGCCACATTGCACCGCTTTGTAGTTGTGATCTTTATACACAGTAAAGCCTTGGGCCCACAGGCTTCACGAGGAGAATAGGGGCTTACTCACACTTGGCTCTCGTTTGCACAGGCCCTTATTCCACATTATCTACCATATTATACTATGCTTTCTTGAAATCATGGTAGGAGTAGGTCCAAGGAGGAGGTCTAAAGAGCAGGTTTGGAAGCATCTGAGATTGATTCCGTCAAGCAACTAAGTTGCTAGTGGGCTACTACTGATGAGAAGGGAATGCTGCTACTCATCAGTCAAAAGCCCGGGCTCTGACCAGTGGTGATCAATAGTGTCTAGAACTATATTTTCTTTCAGGAGATGATTGGAATGGGGGAGACTAAGTTTGAGAAAAAACCCCAAGTGACCAAATCTCAAGTACTTGCAGTGATTTTTTGGGTGGGCGAATTTTCACCATTTTGTGAAAAAAGATTTAGGAAAAAGAATATTCTATTATGAATTATTAAAAGTACTCCAAATTTTCAATTTTCAATAAAACAATTGTCAACAACTCGCCACTTGAGCAACATCACAGAAATTGAAAAAAAACAAAAACAAAAAGATAAATCATTGAGAAAGAGTAGAGATAAAGAAGTAAAACATGCATTGAAAAAGACGGCCTCAAATGAAGACAAGCCGCCAATATTCTTTCCCAACTGGTAAGGCATGTGATTACCAGCACCTGCAATAAAAGAGGCGTGCCAACTACCAACTTCCAAGCATGACGTCGTCAGCTACAACAGCAACTGTACGAACCGTAGAGTCTGCGCGTACGTTTCGTACTTTGTTTCAACAAAACTAGCAGCTTAGTAATCTGAGAAAACATGTGCTTCTAAATGTTTTGCACCTCTCCGTGGATCTCTGATTCTCCAGTGTCCACCACACACTACAACGTGCCAGTTATCATTCTCCTACCCCCGACCCAATTTGTTCTACCACGTGGTGGGAGACTTGGCCAACAAGACGCGTGTAAACTGATAGAGTGCGTGGGTAGCCTTATGGGTAGCCTTGTGTAGTATCTACTATAGGTAGTAGATATATAAGTCGTTGTCGACAACAGCTCTGGCGATTCAAACATTCATATCTGGCAAAACGCGCATAACAGCAAAATAGTCCCAAAAGCGATCCCTGGAAGAAAAAGAAGCAACGTTTTTGCCTTTTTTACTGCGACATGAGAGAAGAAATGCCCGGAATCGAACAAGCAAACAATAGGAACGTAACGCAAAGGACTTTTTTTTTCCTTTTTGTATCCGGTCTATGACATAGGTGGCTTGTTGGACCAAGGCAACAGGGGAAAGCAATTGAGTAGTAACACTCGGTATTATTAAAAGGTCCTTATAAGATGAGTAAAGGCCAATGCATCGGAAAATACATATTTTATCGAATCATCTAGCCAACCAACAGCGTTGTGGTGTGTCCTATGAGCATGTGAAGACATAACATGCTTTCCATTGCAAAATTAAGTATCATTTGAAACTTTGTTGTATATAGTTTTTAAAGTGGATTGAGATCCTTGTGAAGAGGGTAATTAGTCCATTACATTCACTTTTTAGGAAACTTGTGTGTGACTTTACTTATTTCAGGTCCTTCAAGACTAAAAACAAGGAGTAAAATATGTAAATTAGTGTCTTTTGGTCGTGTTGAACCTAATAGAGTATTGATCATGACACCTAAGCAATGAAATTAGGTTTTGGCTTTGGCATAATACCCTAGCCAAGGTCCCATAGGAGGTTATCTATTTTTGTTCCTTTCATTTTATTTAGTCTTGTGTGGTTGGCTTTATAGATTTAAGATTGCCCTGTAGCAATAGGTAGTTTTTAAAAAGTGGGGCTTATGCTTTTAGTAGGCCTCCTTCCTCATGGGACACCAAACATCCCATGTCCTTTAATTCATCATGTCTTATCAAACTTCATAATTCCCATTGCCCATTTGTTTTATCATGTGCCACCACAAACCTTTTTTTCACCCCATCTTTCATGTAAACCACGAACCACCCATTAGTTTCCCCTCCCATTTTAACAAACCACACACCACCTACTAATTCCCTTTATCGACCCCTAACCTTACATTTTCCCAAACCCCTGATCATCCATAGGTAGGAAATTTTCCCCTTTCCATTTTATCTACCCCTATAGTTGCCCATGATCAAACCCCCCAACCTACCCCAATTTTTTCAACATGTTCACAACTTCCACTTGAAATCTTTCGCCCTGTTTATGGGCACCAATTTACCAATCAAGGGTTAATTCATCATCAACATTCTTGTCAAGCATCCAATTCATTTAATCCAAACCACTATGACCATTTTAGTTCAATACCCTCCTTTATTCTCACCTCGTCTACATCAACTTGGACTTGGGTTTTGTCATTGGATGTTTTCGAGTCCTTTCATTTAAACTTTCATCGTCTTCAATTGTACAATCACATCTCTACCACTTTACCATGTGATGTACAAATGGCATTTTGTTTTCCATTGGATAAGCTAACACATGACCCCAATGATGTGGCAATTTGGCACTTGTTTTTCTTGTTATCCCAATGGTGTCTTACTTTGCCCTTTCATGGTAGGGTAACATGGCATAAAGAAACATGGGTTCAACTCAAATGTTTTCTAACAAGTGATTGGGAAAACTTGCAAGATGAGTTTTTTTTCGATCTAAAGTTGTGGCAACAATTCCAATCTAAGTGCTTCTTCCCCAACATGATCCTCAAGTTCATAAATGCCTTCTTTGTAGTTTAATTTTTAGACATGCAAGGGAATACTCCTAAGCAACTTGCACTTTGGCACCATTTTCCCCTTCACCCACATCTTTTGACACCACCTAAGCTTTCATCACATTACACCTTGAATCAAATGATTACTTCGCGTTTTTCCTAAAAGACGAACTAGAGCAAAACCTTGAATTTTTTTCTTATTCCTTCAAGATGGCATTCCAACACATGTCACATTTATTAGCAAGTGATTTTTCTAGGATGGTTTTTGTTCACCTTCAGGATTGTTTTCACTCAAAAGATTCAACAAGTGGATTCTTTTAATTGTTTCAACTTTGTTCTCATATTACATAAGATCACAACCACCTCGAATTACATAGGCCTTTGGAGCAGTTTACCTTTTAGCCAGGATCAAAATTTCAATTGGAGTTCATCCCATTACAGTGGGGGAAACATTATATCAACTCACAAATCACGTTTTATGCCTTCAATTCCACAACGCCTTTGCAACACATTTCTCCTCGCACCAATTTGAAATTACAACTATGTGCGATTGTCAAGTCACAATCATCCCATTTAACATGGGAACTGTCAAAAAAATCCTTTAGGAAAGGTATTATTTACTTTGACCCATTTTAAGGATTTACATTCTATAATTAATAGTTTCTTTTCTTGTCTATTTCCATCCATGGTAGATGACATTCACATCATAGGTCCCCCTTCAATTGTATCATTTACATATGAACATTTCCAAATCGAACTATATGTGATAGGTCTTTCTATCCAACCTCAGAAATGTGTAGCATGGTCACCTTTTAGCCTACCACCTAACTTCAACATTCCATCCCAATTTACCATCCCATTAGAAATAATTAAAATATTTAAAGTTCCATTGGGCACCTCATCACTCACATCATTTTTTTTATCAAAGACACCCTGCTAAAATATGTTCAACATGTGGATATTCTTTTTAGAATGGGTGACATTCAAATAGGCTTTGGGATTCTTATTCATTTTTTCGTGCAATGGCCATTATGTTTCTTACAATGCACACCTCCTTCCACTTTTATAAAATCACTTATTTCTTTTGATTCATCACTCCATAGGTGAAAGCACATTACATTAGGGTGTAGTCATAATAACACAATGTAACGCTTACTTGATTTTTTCACATTTTAAAGTCATAATTTAATTTGATGTTGAAATTGTAAGATTTGTTTACATAGTTATATTTTTAATATATCATGGAAACATGTGAATTAATTTGAAATTAATCCAAAGAATTAAAAATAAACAAAAACACTCATTAAACACTATAACATTTATTTTTAAATAGTAAAAGGACTTGTAAATGGATTTGATTCTTTTTTAAAATGGCATTTTTTGCCAAATTTTTAACATAAACCTTAATAAATTATATGAAGAAAAAATTTACCTTTTAAAAAGATTTTTCAAGGATATTCCAAAAATATTTTTGGAATATTTTTCAAAAAGCAATCACAAATGTAATCAAAAGCAAGTAGGTGTGGTTTGTGTTATCTTATTTGCATTCACTAGTCAAATATTGTTATCACAAATATTACTTTTGAAATTGCGTATTTTTGAACTTCTACCAAGTTAATATTAAAAGAGTTTTTTTATTGGTACTTGAAATAAGGTAGTTCAAAACCCAAAAAATAGATTATAAGAAAATCCACTTTTGAAATTGATATTAAATTATTAAAAAATATATTAATGAAAAAATTATAATCGTCATGATATACTATGAAGTGTAAATATATTTCAAAAACCATCCAAATGATTACCAAATTTGATGAAATACTTAATCATTTATTACATATGAGTTCATTGTCCCATTTCAATTCTATATGAAGTGTAATTCCACTCTTGTGATTTGTCAAAAAACATTTGGATGAATTTTTTCATTCAAACAAGCATAAATGTGTGAATACATAAAAGTTTGTTGAAAAAACATTATCATTTGAAAGGTAATAAGAATTGTGTTAAAAGCTTTGTGTCAAAAATTCATTTTTTGTGTTTCTCAAAAAGTTAAATGAAATGAAAGAAAATCTACCCCAAAATAATACAAAATGTGCCTTAAAAAAATACATTTTCTTGCCTGAAATGTACCACCATAATGTGCTTTCACCCCCTTCAAATGTTTGGGCACCTCTTAGGTCCAACATCCTTTGATAGCCTAAAAGGACTTTTAGACTATAAACAAGCTTTTCTCCCAATAACTTTTAGTGGCATTGGGTTCGTACCAACAACCACCATTGCCCTAACAACCTATTTAAGGAGTTGGGCCCTTGTAGTTTCAATCATAATTGTTAGGCTTATGATTGATCAACATTTCTTCCTTCTTAAAACATTAGCATGAATTGACAACAACACCTTCCCTTTTCAGCAACACCTCAAGGCAACATGTGATTTTTTATCGCCCCTAACTCGTGTGTCTTTTCTTTTGTTTCAACAACTCATCAAACAACAATGGTTTAACTTCAAGATTCCATTTCAAAACATCTACACCATCATATGTTATGCTCTCCAACAAGATATTTAAACCCATCATGCTCGAATTTTATCATGTTCTAGCCTAGGGGTGGACGTTTGGCTTACAATTCAACCTATCTTTTTAACCTTTCAATTATCTTCCCCATTATTTTTTACAACACTTCAAATGCAACTTGGATTACTCCATCCCTCAATTACAAATATCCCTCAATGTGTGTGCACACATCCCATTGACCTTATGGATATCCACCTTTTATGTTGCACTCATGGCAATAAGTGCCCAAGAACCCATGATGTAATTCACGACATATTTTCTACCATTACGCAAGATGTTGGCTTCCACATGGGACAAAAACAATTATATGTGTTTTCATCAACAAATCAACATCGTGTTCACCAAAAATGGCATTCGCACCCTAATTGACATTACCATTGTTGACCCAACATGAGCGATACTTCCTTGATCTTGCGCAACTACAAGATTTGCTACCTTCAACGTGACTCAAGCTAAAGAAAGGAAATATTATGATCGACACCCCACTAATCAATTCCTCCCTTAGCAATTGAAGTATTTGGATGTCTACACAAACAAATTGATGTGTTTTCACATGATTCTATCAATGCCATTTGAAGCTTGAAAAGGCTAGAAGGCCTTCATTTTTCTATCTTGGTTACTTTTCTTCTTCAAAAAATTTCAATCACATTACAAAAAATCCAAGCATCTTCCATCTTAAATTAATGAGTGGTAACCATGTAGGCCTAGTTACTTCCCGACTTCCACTCCTTCATGACACACCTCCCATCACCACGATTGACTTATTGTTGGTGGTCAATTTTTGACATGGAAAAATATAGTTAACCTACTACAAGTGGTTAGTTTTGGACATGTAAAGATTTTGACATTTGATTTGAACTAACTTGACATCCTATAATTCCATTTTCATTTTTCTTATTCCTTTGATAAAGTGCTTAATCGAACTAAATTTGGGCAAGATTAAAGTGGAAGGATTTAATACAAGCCTAAAAATATTTTTCACCCTTGTGGCATGAACACATTGCATTCATAATCGGAATTATGTCATCCATGAAAGGCAAACTTATCATTTTGGCTACATCACAAAATTGATCATGGGCTAATGTTTTGCTAATTAAATTTAGCCAAACAACAAAATGTAAATTTTAACTTGTGAAAATAATTGATTTTCAGGGTTTTCAATAACCAAACTTTAGAATTCATTAATAAATATTTCCAAATTTCCATAGATTGCTAAAAAAATAGAAGGAGGTGTCTTTTTTTTCATTTTCATATCTTGCTTACCTTGCTTTCTTGCCAATTTCAGTGGAAATTAGTATCAAATTGGAGCAATAAAAATGTGAATCATGTTGCCTAATGTGAACTATGGCTTAGAGAAAGATAAAAGAATCTTTGTAATTCAAAAATAGCAAAGAAAATTGAATGGAAATTTTAGGGTTATAGCTCCACTCTTGAATGTTAATCTAAAAATACTTTATGGAACAATCATAATGATGAAAAAATAATGAACAAATGACATATATAAAATCACACAATTTATAAAATATTTGAAGAAGATTCTAGTACATTTGATAGGCATTGTAAATCAATTGATATACCTCCTAAAATGGACAAGGGATCTTATGACTATTATTTAAAGGTGGGAGGCACCCCATGCCTAAATGTTCGTAAGGTCCATCCTAATCTTAAATACCAAGTCAAGGGTAAAGTCCCTCTTGCTTTTAAATAGTAAGCTCGACATAGCTTCTACTCATAAATAGTGGGCTTAAAAACCTTCCTTCTCCGACTCATAAGGTTTGCATGATGTTTTACAATGGGTAAGGCCCATGGTGGAGGAACATGGTGAAAATGCAAGGCCGAAACCAATTACTTTTTCATCCTAGGCCCCTTATTTTATAAATACCCCCACCACAAAGCTCTATACTACACAAGAGATGTTCAAAGAGTGCGAAGTTGTTCATATTTGGAGCTCAACATACAAGATAAAGTTTTGAACCAATTTATTTTTTTAAGTGGTCTTCTCAATATATGCATATGCACAGGAATAAAACACAAGTTACGATCTATTCAATCAATTTGACCATGTATAACTTTTAAACAAAATTAAAGAATACACATGGATGAAATAGTTGATATTATAGGGGAATATCCTTATCATATTTACTCTATATCATTCTATTTGTTCCATGTTCGAACTTTGCACCATTATACAAGTATATAATTTCATAGACCTATTTGCTCATATGCTCCAAAGTAAATGTCAAGAGCCCACATAATGAAATTGAAAGAAAGGCATCTCATTGGAAAAATATTTTGAATTCTTTCAATGCCTATTACCACCTTGTTGATTTCATATCTAAAGTTCCTTTTGGGAACTTTTGGGCCCATGTGAGAAAAAATACATATACATTTATAATCACCAATTGCCACCCTATTGGTGAATAGATTGTGGTCATTATTATTGTTTGTGCAAGTAACTCCTATTATAAATTTTTAGACTAAAAAAACTGAAATTATGTCCCTATTCTTACTTCCAATATATGTCTACCATCAACTTATGAAGAAAATTATAATTTATTAACCTATATTTTCAACAATGAACCAATCACAATTTTTGTTCGAAATAGTTTACAGTCTCATGTAAGTTGAAAAAGTGACCTCATGAATTGTTTGTCTCATTTAGAGGCTTAAATTTCAGTGTTTCTTTTACTAATGAATTTTTGCCAAATTTTGACTTGAAAAATACAACTAACTATAGAAAGGACTTTTCATGGGAAGAATGGCCAAATTTGCCAAATTTCAAGCAAAAACAATTTCCAATCACATTGAAATTTCCAATTTCAAAAGAAAAACTAAATAGCAAGTACCTATGTAGAAGTGGTTGGTGGCACAAATTGAGATTCATGGACATCCATTTCCACACTTGCTTATGACTCAAAGGTTTGCAAATCTAAAAAAATGTAGACAAAATTAACTTGAGGAATACAAAAACTAGTAAAACATGAACAATAGAAAGAGTTGTGAAGATTGAGAATACCTCCCAAGAATCCTTCTCCAACAATATTTGTTCAACCAACTCATCATCTTCTAAGGAAGGTGAAACCTACAAGTGACAATAAATTGAGAGACAAAGAAAGACGCATAATTTGGTAGGTCAAGGCAAATTCTCTTGCCTTGGCCAAACTCCAAAGAAAACTACATAACTTCAAAAGTCTATAAAAACTCAAAGCTTACAAACAAAAAAGGAAGAAACTTGAAAAAGTCATAAATACCTCTGTAGATGGACTCTTTGTAAAGATTTACAACACAAGGATATGATGGGAATTAGGTAACATTAAAATCAAAAACTTCATTTAGGAAACAAATTTGAGGAAATTTCTGTAAATTTGGAAACTCCAAGCTTTTAAGCTCTTGTTTTCACAAGAGTTCATGGAATATTTGATTATTCAACCTCCAATTTTCGGTGTTGAAAGTTAGAGGTCAAGAATTTATTTTTTTTGCTTGGCCTCTTATGGAGCCTTAAGCTCAAAGCTAGGGAGTTCCATGAGAAGTTGAGTGAAAAAAATGGCTTTGGTCTTTCATGGAGCTCCCGGGCAAGTTGCTACGGGGATCCATAAGAGGCTGAGTGCAAAAAAATGCACTTGGCCTCTAACTTTTGGCACTAAAAATTGGAGGCCGAACACATTTTTGCTTTGGCCAATCCACAAAAATTCCAAAGTGGCCAAACACAAAAAAATTGTGTTGGGCCCCTATTGGAGCTTCTAAACTCCAAGTTCGAAAGCTCCAAAACATGCTGAGCATAAGTTTTTTTACACTTGGCCCCTAGTGGAACTTCCAAATTTGGAACTCAAAAGCTCCACCATATGTGGAGTGTAGGTTTTTTCGCTTGGCAGCAAACTTTCAACATTAAAAGTTTGTAGTTGGACACAAAAACATTTGCGCTTGGCACCTTTTGGAGCTTTCAAGCTCCAAGTTCAAAAGCTCCACACATTTCAAGCACAAATGCTTTTGTGCTCAACCCTTCTAGAGCTTTCGAGCTTGAACTTTGAAAGCTCCACAAAAAGCCGAACGTAAAAATTTGCACTCGACCCTTTTGCAACCTTCCAAGCTTTGAGCTCGAAAGCTCTTACATTTGCCAATCATAATGGTTTTTGCATTGGCGTTTCCTTGAGCTTCTAAGCTCAAAGCTTGGAAGTTCCAAGAAAAGCCAAGGCAAAAGAATTTGCGTTCAATTTCTAATTTTCAACAAAAAAAGTTGGAGGCCAAACACAAATTTTTTTGCCTTGGCCTCTCTTCCAACTCTCAAACTTAGAGCTCAAGAGCTTCAAGAAAGGCTGATGCAAATTCTCTTGCCTCAATCAAGCTCTAAAGAATATTTTAAAACTACAACTTCAAAACCCTATACAAATTCAAAGCATTCAAATAGAAAAGAAAAAAAATGAAAGAGAAATTGGAAAAGCTTGGAAACATACCTCAAGTTGTTATGTTTGTGTGTCTTCCACCTCCTACAAGAACAAGAACACAAGAATATATATGTAAAATTCTCGGTCAAGATGTTAGGGTTTCCAACACACCTTTTTCAAAAACCAAGCTTGGATCTATACCTTCTAGAAGTTATCATTGCATATTCTTCTTGCCTTATTTATTCTTGTGAATTACTTCAAAGGTAACCTAACTCAACCATGACATTGTCTACTCAAGAGGTGGGTTTGACCTCTGGGCTTTCTTCACAATTGGAGGCAATGAAAACAATTGGAGACAAGGAAATCCTCGAGGTCCAGATGCAGCACAAGGTCAAGATAGTTGAGGTGTTGGAGAAGCATAAGATTCATCCCAAGGCCAAGGCTTGGATGAACATACCCCTTTGCTGCATGACTTCCATGCCTATTGTGAAGCTAGCCTTCAAGATTGATGTGCTCAAGATGGAACAGGCATTCCAAATGGGCTATCAATAGGGCGACAAAGTTTTTTATGTCTCTCCCACAAACTGGTAGGGGGTGGAGGCATTTGTTGCAAATTACATCCATGAGTGGGACAATCATTAAAAGGCTGTGAATGCAAAATTTGAAGAGGGGTTGCTCAAATGAAAATCTTAAGAGGTTCAATGGGAGAATGTTTTATGTGTGGGATGGCAACCATCAACTACAAGCCTAGATGGCTTTCATTTCTAGAGTTTACCCACATGACCTCTCTTAGCACATTGCAATGGATTCCATCATGTTGGATACGAAAGAAAGTCTCGTCCACCTCCTCATTGCAATGACAAACATGAACAAATAAAATTCAAACTTAACATTATGAATTTCAAAGTTCTTTCATTTGCTACTATTCATTTGTTTCTTTTTTGTTCATTGTTTTGTGCATTAAAGTTAAAATTATCTATGAATTTTGTTTCAACCTTCAAAGTCCAAAGAATTTGATCACATGAAGCTTAATTTGGTGCATGATTTCTTTCGCATCCAGAACATCAACATGATTCCACTAGTCCAATTTAAGGATGTGATCAATCTTGATGGCTATAAGAGATGTGAGGACAAGTTAAGGAAGACTTGGTATTCTTTGACGCAAGAGAGCTCTCTTTTTATTATATGTATAAGGTTTGTTTCCTTCCTAGTCTTTCAAATTGAATCTATCAACTTTTTTAATTGAAACATGTGATTCATAGAAATCACTTCTCGTTGGTGCAACATGAGATTTTGGTGGTAGTAAATTTGGTCATGAAGCTTTATTATGAGGAAATTTTGGATGAAAAATTGAGGTCACCATCCTGATTACATACATTTATGGACAAGGAGATAGATTAGGGATCATACCTTCACCTTCTCAAAGTAGTTGTTAGTTTGCGACCCTACTTTTGGTCTCAAGTTTCTAAAATAGATTCAGGTCCACAACAATATGAACTCAGAACCCGAAATGTTCATAAAAAAACTATAGATGTTAGGTTTTGCACACATCTCAAATGAGCAAAAGGTGTTTTAGTTGAAACTCTGGAATTAATTTAGAGTGTTGAAGGAAGCGAAAAATTCCCAAAATAAGGATTTTCGGATGGAACTTTTGATAAGTGGCTTCACAAGGCCACTTTTTGGTCTCAAGTAAATCCTTTCCCATTCGAAAGATTTAATTTTTTGTATTTGAAATGATTGAAAACTAAAATTAAACATTTTTGTAATATGAAATGGAGGCATAGAAACTATTTTCTACCACAATTATTAATCTTTCCATTCAACTTTTCAAGTTTGAAGATCTACCAACATTATCAGACTACATTCAATAATGGAGACTTTCTTTCTATGAAATTGTTTCTTTAGAGAATTCAAGTCCAAAGATGGGATTCAAAGGAGTAAAACCTCGGAGCAACACATCGACGGGACTAAAGCCCTTAAACGAGTGGTTTACAGGTGATTTTTGATCCAGGCATTCCACATTTGTCTGTTCCATTGTGAATTGCATTTTAATCTTCTAATGGCATTTAGTTTTCATTGACATTAACTTTGTATTATTTTTTGACCATTAAAGGTATTTCAATTTTGTGTTTTTTTGGAAGGGTGCCATATTTGAGATTCCAAGACTCTTTGAGATATGGAGAGATCTAAAGACAAACGTCACAATGTACAAGAAAGACATGTTGAGACATTGGAGCTCCCCACATCTCTTGGATTATGGTTGGTATTTTGATTGCCCAAAGGAGAACACTCTTCCATCAAAGTTCAAAATTTAAGAGAAATATGAACCCGAATTTCTTCAAGGGTTTTGGTGCCTTAGAGAAGGAGACACTAATTAAGAAGAGAATGGAGGGGGGCAAGAGGAAGGGAAAGAGATAGATTTTGGAGTTTGCATCAAATATGCAAGACAAGGAAGATGTCCCCATTCAATCTAAGAAAGAGGTAGATTTTGGCTTGGGCATTTCATCTCTTCACGAAATTCCAATGACTTCCATTCGAACCATCCCAACCAAGGAAGAGGACGTAACTCTAGACCTCCTGGAGTTTCGTTCTCCTTAGCAAAAGTAGTGAAGAAGATGATAGGAACATACCATCCCTAGGGCATGAGCATCAAGTATAAGGAAGCAAATTCCATTAGTGACTCCCTTGTTGTTTCCTAGTTATGCTCACTAGCATCCCATTGTGAAATTGATGAACGTCTCATGGGCTTCAATTCTTGCATCTTGGATCCAAACTTGAATATGGCTAGCTAAGCATTCAAGCATTATAGATTATTTGAAGGAGGTAATTCCCTTCCCCATTTAATCTATTGAGTTTTCATTAATGTTTTTCAAGCAATTTCTTACGACAAAATTTTCTTTTCAGGAAAATTTCATATGTAGAAAAGTCCTAGGTTCCAACTTTTGGCACCCAAAGTTGAAGGCCAAGAGCACTTGGCTCTGGGTCTCCAACCTTTGGTACCGAAAATTGAAATCCAAGAGCTCTGAAGGTTCAATTTCCAACTTTCAGCATCGAAAGTTGGGGACTAAAAGCCCAAACATCTAGGTCTTTAGCCTTTGGGCCAAAAGTTGAAGACCTAGAGCTAAGAGCTTTTGGGATTCAACTTTTGGTCCCAAGACCATAATGCTTTTAGGATTTAGGAGTATAAATTTTTTGATGAAATTAGAATGCCAATAGCTTTCATCAACTATATAACTTTATTTCTTCCTTTGATGTTAATTGGATTGGTTTTGACTTTTTTTTTAATTAATTTGTTTAACCATTTTTGTTATCAATTGTGTTTTTCAAGTTTCTTTAGAGAACAAGGTCGACCTTGTTATATAGATGTACCATCCAATCTCCCAATTTCGCACATCTCTAAGCCACTATCCCTCATTCCTTCTTAGAACAGGCAAATGGATAATTTTAACAAATCCACTATTTTTTTGCAAACAAGTTTCTGTCTAATAGATGGGTTGTCATTATCACACATGCAAATGATTTGCAAGTGTTGAAGGAGATTCATTCTTCCTAGAGAGCTAGTAGTTGAAGGTTCGCATGAAATAGCTTGTTAACTCAAGCCCCCAGATGAGTAACAAGGATCCATCTTCTCAAATACCCTGAATTTCTCTTTCTACATATGTTTTCTTGCTTTACTTTTAGTGAATGTTAGGATTGACTTGAATTCTACCTTTTCGTTTGTAGACTTTTGTAAGCCATGTCACCCTTCTCATGAGAAATCTAACTCCAGGTGCCATGCTTTCTTAAAGGATTTGATTTTCCGCCCTTTCTACCAAGCTGGTTGAAAGGGGTATTAATCCTAAGGCTAAAGATGTCTTATACAACTACACTAATGCGACTTCAATGACTAGATCCCATACTGGACAGGCTTTTAGGGCAATGAAGGAGTTCCATGTGATCACACTACAACTTTTTATTGATGTTTGTTCACCACTAAATTTTGCATTTGTGAACTTTAATTGTGAGACATGTATTTTCTTTCATCTCACTTTTATATTTTTTTGATTCCAAGTTATTTTTGCAACCTTTCGTTTCTCTTACTTTTGCATTTGATTTTCCTTACAAGGAATAATATTTGTGCTTACTGAAAGCTAGGGAAGCTAATCCCTATTCTAGAGGTTGATTCAAAAATATTTCGTGAAGTTCTCAAACCACTTTTGGATGTAAAGTTAGGTAAGAATATTTTTAGGCTCGACTTCAACCGTGATGAGGATTCTCCCATCCAAAAGAGAGCCAAAATTAATTTCAATTGTGAGTAAGTCTAGCCGCACCCTTCTAATTATGCAACTTAAATTTTTCAATGTTTTTATCTTTTTAAAATGTGTTTTTTTTTTATTTATAAAAAGGTTGGCAAATCAAAAAGACAACATGTGCCATTCTTTGCTCATCCTAATTTGCTTTAGAGTCCCCTTCAAAGCTTTATTTTGCCATCATATGCCAAAGCATCTATAGTTGCGTTGGTGGACTTATGTTTTGTCCCCCCATCTCTAAAGCTTAGGACCTGTTACCATCTTGGTGTTGAGATGTTCATTGATGATGAAGCAAAAGAAGCTAGTGTTTAAAATGTTTATTGATTTTTTTTCCTTTGATTATATTTCGTTCATACTTAATTGAGATACAATTTTTCCATTATAAAATGGCAATTCTTTGAATCCCCTTGCATGAATTCTTCAGATGTTGTTTCTTTTGTGCATCTTATGCATCTTGCCTTGATAGGTTTTATACTTGGTAGGTTTTAAGTTTCTTAATCCAACGGCAATTCTAATGGTATATTTTCCAAGTTATTCCACTCAGAGACAATGCAAAAAGGTGTGAGGAAAAATATATTTGATGGAATCTTAACCATTTTGTTCACAATAATGTAAACTTGAAAAAGTTTCAAATCTCGTTTTCTTTTGCAACAAGTTTAGAGCTACCATGACACTATTTATAAGTACTGCCAAAACATTATAACGTTTAGTGCACCACATTCTAATTCACCACATTCTTTCAATACATCATTTGTCTTTCATTGAATACTATAATATCAATTTATGTAATGATAGCATTTCATCTTTAAGGAAAGCACTATGGAACAAATCAAATGATCCATTGCCGACTTTAAGGATTTCATCATTTCTGTTTTCCATCCCATGTTGTAACTATTGTTATTGTGCACTCAGATAATTTTTTTCATTAAACTATTCCTCTAAGTCTTTTATGACATCTAATCTCTCATTTCACAATATCTTCCTATGTGAATATTGATCTCCCCTATTACTTCTTAATCCAGGATCTTCATTGCAATCGAGGCTTTGAGGAGGAGTGAAGTACTCCTTTGATTCCTCCTCCTCTAGTGCTTCAACTACCAATTTCATTTTATCATCAACATGATTTCTTATTCTCCAAATTCTTGCATTCAATGATATGTTCCATTCCCTCCTTTTCAATTTTTACATAGATATTAAAACATGGAAATTAATCCTTTTAGAATTAAGATTGAAATATAGATCCTCTAACAAAGACAACATAAGCATTCATTGTGTAATACTTCACTGCTTGATACACATTGTAAAAGTTTTTTACGTTCTATTATTCCATCCTTCTTATTTAATCTCTTCTGATCTATTGTTTTGAAACTCCCATAATATTACTACAATGTCTATCCCAACGGTCTCCACATTTTTTTTATTAAGCTTATGGAATGTTTCGTCAATATTTAACGGTGTTCTTCCAACTTTTCAACGATTTATGTTGCCGCAAAATGCATATTAGATTTCCTCCCATCATTAGGTTCTCTACAATGGAAGTTTTCATGGTTTAAAGTGGTCATCCCATCCAATTTGACTATCTTTTACAACAATTGATTGTTAGGTTGAGATCAAGTGATTCAGATTCAATGCAAGAATTCTCTTAGCTTTTTTGTGTTATTTGGAAGCATGTTTGTCATTAAATATTTTGTTTATATTCCTTGTCATTTCTCAAGCTAGCTCATCCTCCCAAGCCCTTTTTAAATTTTGATGCAATGCCTTGTTGCACTTTGTACGTGACATTCAATTATTCTAAATCCTTTTTTATTATAGAGGAAATGAAATGCAAAATTTGGGATATCACTTTTGTCAAATAGTTCAAAATGTGACGCCCATTTTGAAACCAATTGTATTATCTAGCTTAAATAACTTGCACATTTTTTAAAGTCATTTTCTCCCCATATGCTCTATTCAAATATAGTAAACATATTGACTCAAAAAACACATGTCGATTCAAAAAACATTTCTTCATACAAAATATATCTTTTAGTGCATCAAAGCCTCAAAAAACCTTGTTTAAAAGGACTTGTTAACTTCTCATGACAAGCTCTACAATTGTTGCCAATTTCAAATGTGTCACCACACTCTTTTTTTGACATATTGAGCTAAATCGGGTTCCATTGGTGGATTGTTCAATTCGTTGGAACCTATTGCAAACTGTGGTGTAGCCATTGGGGTGGTGTCTTCCATATTCATCATCTCTTCTTCTAAGTTTGTCACTGCATCTCCTATGTGTGGTGGTGAGCTCTCCTCTTCCTCTAGGCTTCTAGTAATGCAACTAGCCGATATTAGGGAACCCAACTTTTTGTTGTAAGCGAATACTAGTGTTTTTTTGTATTCATTGTCTTCAACATCAAAAGCATTCCTAGGCAAATTTTGTAGTAAAAGTGATTCACTTATTCTCCTATTAATTTGAAATTCGAATAGGTAGTCACAATGCATGTGAAATTGCATTTTATAATGTTGATTCATCGAATGTGTTGGCCATGGATTGTCTCCAAGAGGTTGTCGCAAGTTGTTAGAAACTCCAAGCAAAACATTTTTATCATTGTTTTGTATATCTTGTAATCTTGCAAGTGGTTAGAAGATGCCTAGTACCCAACCTCGGCCTGGAATTCTAAATTTATACTTTTACACTCTCTTCTTTCTACTAATGGGTAACAGTCCAAATTTCTTGGTGTTCGACAAAAATGTTTGGGGTATGGATATTGTGACATTGTGCAAATGAATAATTCAGCTCAGAACTTGTTTTCTATGTTTGCTACTTGGAAGCTCAATGAAAGATGCTAAACTCTACTGATGCAATGTTACAAAGTTGTAAACATCTCTCAAAGGAAATTTTTTATAAGGTTGTTCTTTAAGTATTTCATTCAATGGTCTCTTCAAAACTATTTAACATTCTTTGGACTGTTTGGATGGGACTAACTTCACTAAAATGTTATAATTTGTTGAACAACTATGTTTTTTACTCGTGTCATGTGTGGTGTGTGTAACATGTAATTATGATCACCTCACTGGCCCTTGGGCTCGATGTGGCTTCATTCCATTTTTTTGTTTGCATTTTTTATACGTGCCATGTGTTTAATTCATACCTTCTAGCAAGTATTATTCCTATACTTCATTGCACTCCTACAAAATCTTTCATTTCAAGTATGAAACATTCAAAACACTTTTCAAGCTTCAATTAATATTTGGATGTACAAGGGATTTTTAAATATGTAATGAATGTAATTAAACAATCGTGTGGACAATCTAAACATGTTTATATTTTAATTAATGTGTATTTTAATAATTGGATTAGAGATTACACATATTGGATGTATTTAATTTGATGCATTTTTCATCATGTGCTAAGATTGATGGCCTAGTGAATTTCCTCTTGAACATCCCCCATATTTGTACATTGTTTTCATTGTAGTTTGCTTAGAAGCATTGTCAAAAACATTTTCATCACCATCCCATATATCTTATAATATTGCAAGTGATTAGAATATCTACATCTACAATCTTGAAATTTCCTCTTTCTAGCATTGGGAACATATCCAAATTTAATGGTACTCGTGAGGGTTTTTAATGGTTGCTTCAAGTTCATGGTTTTTTGTCTCAACATTAATTCATTCGATTTTTTCAATAATCAATTGAAGTGTTTAACTTCAACCCATATTCATTTTAACACTTGTATTATTCCACAAGTTATTACAAGCAATTGTATTATCCTTCCTCCTTCAATTCTTGATCTGTTATTTCTTTCAACTATTTTACACGTCTTGTGGTTTTGGGGCCGGCCCTATCATTCGGTGATTCACTAGTGGTTTTAAAACTTTTGTTCCTTAAATCATGTGGCATTTGCTTGGAGGTACATAAAGTCGTCTTTGGGGTTTCAAAAATTTTATTGATAACAAGTTCCCAAAGGTTACTAAATCCTCTATCAACAAATTGCTGAATAAACTTGTGAAAAAGTGTTATGGAATGGGTTTTTTCAATCTTGCGCACTTTTTAAAAAAAATCCATGACATAATCATTGTCCAGTGGTAGTCTTCCATATCCTCCTTCGGAATGTTTATAGTTTATTTCAGTATTGTAAGACTTTTTTTGTCTATATTTGTGTTCGCCCATCGCCAAGCCACCCATTCATCTATTTTGTCTATTTTTCTTTTCAATTCTTTTCCCCATGTTTTGATTTCTAGCAAATGTTGGAAGGGGAGTAACCGATTGTAATCTCTTTGACATATCCAAGGGTTTGTTGTCATTTCACATATTCTTTCAAATATGCTTGAAATTAATGTATATTCAATCATTGATTCCAATGTGTTTGGTGTGAAAATTGGCGATTTCGAATTTTCCTCTAGCCATTGTAAAAGAGAGGCTTGTTGTATAGTTCGAGCAAATTAGTGGTATAGGAAAAAAAGGAATTTGATTCTACAAGTAGCAAGGATCATGTTAGACATTAGAGGTTGAAAGTATGAACAATTTTTTTTAAAAAAAACATGTTCATTGTTGTATGTAATGTGAAGTGAAATGGGTTGTTTCATATTGTTTTTATTCTTAATAAGCACATGTTGTTTGGTGGTGAACAATTAATTTTCAAATTAACACATATCTCTTGGTTTACTTTAATATTCTGCATGGTTTAGATGTTGCATAGCTTAATAATATTTCATATTTTTAAAATATGAAATATGGTTTTAAATTATGACTTCAACATTTCATTTGTGGATTTGTGTTGAAAGAAACCAACATAAATTGTTTTGACCCTATTTTTTTATTCAATTTTCTAGAAACAAATATTTGTTGGCAACATTCAAAATAAATTTCATCCTTTTTTCATAAAAATCATTCATCCATGGACACGTGGTAGAATATTCTTCCATGTCAACAAAGATTTTATCCTACTTGTCAAGGAATATTCTACCCACATGGATGTAATATTTTAAAAAAGATTCACTCTTGCTCATGTGTTCATGCTTGCTAGCTCATGCTCATGTTCGCAAGCTCATGAACTAACATCCATGCCCTCCTTGAGAAGATGATGAAATGTTTGGATTTGGCCAATAACTTCTTCTTGATACATATCTTGCGAAAATGATTTTAACAATGGATGATGAAAAAATGTTTTAGATTTTGAATTGAAATTTTGGTTTGAGTTTTCATCAAGTTCAATGTTCAAATGGGTTAAATGTAATTCAAATTTTGAATTGTTGTTATTTAAATGGTTTGATACTTTGTGATTGTATTTTGATTGTTCAACATTGGTCAATCATCAAAAGAGGATTTAAATAGATTATTTAATGGGGTGAAAGCACATTACGCCCCCCAAAAATTGTAGTCACAAAAACAAAAAAAATTGCATTTGGTTTTTTTTAGTACATGTGGACATCACATCTTGGATGATTTTTGCTCATTTCAAATATATTGCACTAGCTTTTGACTTAAACTAGGATTTTATACAAGAAACATTTACAAACTTGAACATATGAAGTATATTTGTGTCGAAATAAGTATGTCACGAATATGAAAATTTACAAATATACTTCAAAATTATGGTTACGAATGGAGTTTTGTATTCTTTTTTTTGTGGTCAATAATATTGACATAATTAATCTAGGACCATTTAAAGTTAAAAATTTTTGGTTGAAAATCCATTCAAAAAATGTGTCTTTTTGCATTTCTTAAGTAATAAATGCAAAATAAATTCTTATTTTTGGGAAAAAACCCTTACCTTGAGAAAAATGAAAAGATATTATAGGTGGGCATTGTATTATTTTTCATTTTTCTTTGGTTCGGTATTGTGTCATGAACCACAAACATGAAACCCTATGGTCATTGAAAAAATGTACATTATATATTTTATGCACATTCACTATAACAAAAGGTGTCCCTATATGCCAAGTGATTTCAATGGATTTTGAGTGAATTCATTGGTTTTAGTGAATGGAGACTACTAAAAAAGTAGTGAAATCATTGGTTTAGTGAATAGGGATTAGTGAATAGGGACTAGTGAACTACACCCACATTTTGTAGTAATGATTGATTTATTCAATCCTCCTCATCTTATCATTGGATCAAAGTTAACTTTGATTCATAATGAGTTTTGAGTTGCAAAATTTTGTTATGCACATTCTAAAGTTTTTTCCTTATGATTAGGATTTCCAAAAGATCCCATCAAGATTTCAATTTACTACATATGTACCTATCATACTTGTTATAAATCATTTTTTTTGGGTGAAGAATGGCTCACCCATAGTGTGTTTTCACCCAATGGTGGCATGAATGTTTGATTTTTTATGAAAGCATGTCACATTGTGCAATGTGGTGTTGAGATTTGATAAGATGTTCATCATTTGTGCCATTGTGAGCCTTCTTGTCCCTTTCTTATAAATACTTGAAATTTTACTTGAAAATCTTCTCTTAAAGTCTAATTTTGTTCTTGTCAATGTTGAACATAATTGAATGAATCATTGATCCATGGCATCCACCAAAACCTTTGTTTGTGGCTTCAATTACTAACATGAAAACTAAAGTGCAATGCATTTTTATTTTTTTCTCATGTGCTCTTAAGAATTGTTGATGCATGTTTGTTGTTTATTTATTGTTTCTAATATTTATTGAAAATTTTGCAATGTTTACAAGAAGATGAATGCAAGACATTGTTGATGGCTTGTTTCAAATGATTGGGAGTAATCATCAAGATTGATGACATTATTTAGTAACATTCCTCCCCGAAGGGACACTAGAAAAAAAAAATAGAAAATATGTGAATAAAATATAGGGTGTAATATATTGGTTGTTAGGTAAGAATTATAAGTTAATTATTTTAAAAATAGGGTATACTTTATTCAAATAACCAATTTAAGTATTATATAGGGTATGTAATAATATGAAATAATGGATGATTAATATAAGGTGTTTTTAATATGTATATATTTAAAAATTAGATAATAAAAGGATGATTAAAAATAAGTTGGACAATTATCTACTATCCCCCCTAAAAATGGTCATTTGACACAAGTAGATCCCAAACTTTACAATTAAGTGTCCCCCCCCGCCCCCTCCCCCCCTCGACATTCCTTGAAATGAAAATTCAACTACTAGACTTGAAATGTAAACTTTTAGAGATTTTAAAATTGGATCCAATACCAAGCAAATCCTTGGTGTTAAAATACTATTTCACATTCTGTACAAATCAATTTAATCATAAAAAGAAAAACTACATGTGAATTATGAAAACAAAATCCATTAGATTCAACAAATTAGTAGCTAGCCAAGACATTAATGGAAGTTAGCTATTAGTTTGTAGAATCTAATGGCAATTGTTTTCAAGACATTAAACACATTGTTGATGTTCACATGAAGGGTGTTTATTGTACCCCCATACTTGTGTAGGCTTGTAAAGATTTTGGTTATGATGGTGCACCTTTTTAGTTCCCTCAACTTAATATTTTCCCTTTCATTTGCACTCACTTGTGCATTTCCCCATATTTTATATTGTGCAATAAAAAATTGAACATTGATTATTATTATAACATCACACCAAACTTAAATTCAATTTGGCACTTAATCATCCCCCTAGGTGGTATTTAGGTCCCACTAATGACCAATTGGATAATATTGATGTCCAAGGCCAAATCATGTTTATCTTTCAATCATGTATTTTTTTCAAAAAAATTGTGAATGAAAAGGTCAGGTGCACATGTTCCCCCATCGTTAATCGTCATCTTGCAATTCACCTTCTTTAATCAATGTTCATTTCCTTGACATCCCATGGCATTACATTAATACAAAATGGGGTGTAATTCATTAGCTTAAATCACTATAGGACTTTAAAAATGAAATAGGTTCATTGGACCCTAATCATTTCATCTTGTTTCAAATTATGTCATTATAAGGTCATTATATAACCATCATATTTCATAATTGATTAACATAATACACTACTCATTGAAGTAATTCACTATAATAAATATGTTTTTTTTATGTTGTTACTTTAAATACCCTAAATTATTGTACCCCAAGCAATTTTCAAATATTATACCCTAGGTTTTTTTTTGTTATTCTAGGTTTTTAAATTGTAAGTTATTTCACCTTGGGTTATTCTAAGTTATTAATGGTTATTATAGTTTATTTCACTATAAATTATAAGGGCTATTATACCCAAGGCTATTTTTTATTACTCCACCTTAGGCTATTATAAGTTATTATTCCCTAGGCTATATTTTAAGTTATTCTAAGTTATACCCTAAAATAGTCTAGAACAACCTAGGGTTACATAGCCTAAAACTTAAGGTATTATTCTTAAAATAGTTGAGAAAGTTTTAAATAACTCAAGGTGGAATAGTCCATAATAATGAAAAATAACCAAGGGTGGAATAATTTAAAATAATTGATAATAACCTAAAATAATGTAAGGTGAAATAATCAAAAATAATCAAAAATAATTTAAAATAACATACAATAGCATAAGCCAAAATAACCTAGAATAACCAATAATAACCTTATATAAAATAGCCTAAAATATCCTAATGTGGAATAGCCTTAGCTTAGGGTGGAATAGTTGACAATAACCTAAGGTAAAATAACTCAAAATAATTCATATTAGTGCACTCTTGGACAATATCCACCTCCTCAAATGGTTACATATCTTAAAAAATTGTGTGATGTTGGACTATGGCCAAATTTACTTGGCCAAGTACTTGTATGTGTTAAGGAAACGTCATGGTTAGTGAAGGAAAATGTAATGTATGTAATTAGTAAATAGTTAATTGCTAAATTTAAATTGGGGTTTTGGAGAGAAAATTTGAATTTTTCTTCTCTTGTTTTTTTGTTTTTGGACATTCTTTCTTGATGTAATTTTGAGATTTTTTTGCATGTCCTTATTTTGGTAATTGATTTTGGGGATTTTTTATTTGTGAATAAATGTATTTTGTATTATAAAAATACACATAAAATTAAAGTTGCAATAGTTAATACGTGTAAGAATAATACATGTTAGTATTAAATGTAAGTGTGTAACCAAGTTGCATGTATATTTGTAATTTTTAAGAATGTGATTCTTTTTATAAAAATTAATCAAGAAGTAAGAATTTAATACTTACCATTTAGCAACCATCTTCAAGATGCAAATTTGGGAGGTTCACTAGAAGGAATTATGTCTTTTGCAACTAAGAAATCAATGATTAAATGTTCTAAACAACTATGTAATTGGCTATAGTTCTAGGATATTGTTTCAAATCCTATGTGGAAAAAGTTATAATCATATATTAGTGTACCATTTGAGTAGTAGATGATGATGTGATAACAGAAAGGATGAAATTATTTTTTCATTGCAAGTTTTCATCCATATTTGGCATCCATGATTGATGACAAAATGACGTGGATGTCTAAAGTATCAATTGAAAATGTGATTAGAATAAAAATCATTTCAAATATGATTAAAAATAACCATGCAAATGATGTGGACAAAATGATGTGACATTACATAAACAATGTGGTCATAAAATTACTTTACAATGATTCAAAAATATTATCAATCATTTGATATGAATATATATAAAAATAAGAAACTACAACATGTAAGGAATTGATTTCGATTTTGTATTATAACTATAGGTAAATAAGAACCTCTATTAAATTTTCTTAAATTCACCTGATATATTATCCATTTTTAAATATTTAGTGTGAGTAAATTAGATATTATACATTAAATCAATTTTAGTGGTAATTTTTTTAATGGTAAATTATGATATATTATAAATAATCTTTTATAATGTAACTTTAAAATTAAAAAAAAATGTAAGATGTGGAAAATATGTAGTTTATTTGTACATTAAACTTTTATCCTAAATTTAAGTAAATTTTCATATAATATATCTATAAAAGTAAATATATTTGTTTTACATGTGTAAAAAATATATTATTACACAATTTTATTAGATTATATGTGTAAAAATGAATAAAATTTATAATTTCAGCAAATTAGTTAGTATTCTAGTATTAATTAGTATGTTTCAAATTAAAATTAAATATTGAGATTAAATTTATATATCATACTTAATATGGCTAAATAAATAGAGTTAATATCTAGCTTTTAAATATAATTGATTTATGATCCATTTATAAATATTGTATGTGGATAAATTATATGGATTCATATATGTAAACTAAAAGTTATTAGTAAAAATATGATATATTCGAAGCAAAATTGTATAATATAAATTCTTAAATCAAATGAAGGGCTAGGAATTGAAACATATATTTTTATTCTTGTATGAGCCATGAAAGTTTTTCCATTTACAAATCATGTGTTTGAATTTATTTCTTCCAAAGAATGGTTGTTGAAATGTTATTCAAAAAAAAACTCAAATATATATATTTTGAAATGAATTTACATGTTTTCTATAAATATATATACAATTGAAGGAAATTTATGAATAATTTTTTTTGTTTTTCATTTGGACAAATTATCAATAATATATGAAATATCAAATTTGAGGTTTTGTGTAATGTTTAAATGAAGTATGTTTAAATAGAATAAACATTAAATTATTTACACAGTAAGTGGGGCGGCTTGGTGGTAAAGGAGTTGAATTCCATCCTTGGGGTCCAAGGATCACACTTCACAAATGACATTCATTGTGATCAACATCAAAATATTGAACAAATATTTCATACCTACTTAAACCACCTAGGCTAGGTGCTTATCTAGAGGAGCTTAAGTAGGTAAATTAGTTGGTCTATTTAACAACTTAAACTAAGTTTCACAACAACAAATTTTGGGTTTTACAATTAGCTTTTTACAACCACATACTAGTTAGGAAAGACATATGCAATTAATGATTAATGATTACTAAACCCATGTTGTTTCACCCATTTAGTTGCAAGTGACATTTAGTTGCAAAGCTTAGTTGTTTTAACAACTAAATTTTGAATTTTTCTTATAATTATGAAATGTCATATCATTAAATGTTAACTTTGTTCTAGGGTGTAAAGTGCATGTTAATGTAAAACCATGTAAAAAGGAGCCAATTTTTTTGTAACCATGATTGAATTCGAACTTTCATGCCAATCATTTCGTAACATGTGTGAAAGTTTGTGAATCCCAAGCATTATCATAATCATATTACATTTTTGCAACACAATGGAATTTTTGGAATTTTTCAGATGACCTAAAGATCTTCAAAAAATGTTGAAACCTATTGTAACCAATGCTTTAAGTCCTAAATTGTCTTCTTTTCACAAATGAAAAAGGTGTTGATTTTTTTGAAAAAAAATTGTTTGAAATTAAACAACATAAATTCAAGTTCACATGTCAAAATGTAGATATTTTTATTTTTTGGGTTTAAAGATTTTTCTTATTTAATGAGGTTTTTGAATTTTTTTTTTGCTTTGAAAATAATGTATTAAATAATCTTTTGATATATGGGAGGTCACTTAATTACTTGGATGAAATGAATAACATCCAAATGAATAAATAATCTAAATATCTTGGATGAAATATTAAGCTTGATTTTATTTCAAATTTAAAATCAACAATTTAAATCAAACAAAGACATATTGCCCATACACGCATTCTTGTTAGGATTTAAGGTTCAATAAGAGTGCAAACTATTTTGCAAAAATGCCAAAGAGTGCTGCACCTATTTGTGAGAGTTCCAAGGAGTAAGCTATGAACACGGGAAGTTGTGGGCATAAACAAAGGTTGCAAATCCAAGTTTGGTTACTCTAAGCTTTTGTGTGCATCATGAGTAAGTCATGATAGGCTAGTCATTACGATTATTACACCAAAATGAGGAATCCATAACTAGGAGATTTTGTGACTATGTCCTCACCCTAGTCATATAATCATATAAGACATCTATTTTTATGACTATCAAATTTTTCTACCAAAAATATGACTAGATTACTAAGTTATTGACTATAGTAATGAATTTTAATATGTGTGACTACAACTAGTCACTATAGTCATCTTGATTATAAATTTAAAATATTATCTATCTATGTAATGAATATGTACATAATTAAATATTAAAATTTTAGTGCTTTAAATTTTTGAACATTTTTTTTCATTATAGGCAAACTAGGTTTATAATTAAAATACTTTGCTAACATTCATTGCTTTAAAAAACAAGGTATAAATATGCAAGTTAGTTCAGAAAACTAATTTGTGAACTAAATATGTAATGTAAAGCAATAATTAGGTTATAAAAATATAACAAAGTTATGATGTAGTTAAATAGGTATAAAATATTACCCACCTACATTTAAATAACTATCTAACTAACTACTTATCTACCTTAATTCTATCCATTTATATATTACATGTCTATTTATGAATTACCTATGATCATCTAAAATTAATTTCATCATTTGATTTAATCTTTTTTTATAGTTGACATTTCATGTTTTTAAATCATCATATTTAAACATCACACTAAAATCATTATTTAGAATGTTATTCAGCACATGAAGTGATTAAGTTTTAAATTATTTGTAATCCCTATTATCTTTAATAAAAAATTAAGTCAAATCAAAATTTACATTTTAAGAATAATCATTTAATTATCTTAAAACAGTCTTAATTTTAAGTTTTATTGATTAAATTATATCTATTCAATATTTAAATTTTAAGTTATTTTAAATGCTTAATTTATCACATAAATTAATATATATTTAATCAACATCTCCCATTATTTTGAAACCAAATGAACTACAATAAAATTCCAAATAAATAAATAAATAAATATGGAATTTTTTTATAGAAAATTTCAAATTATTAATCATTAATATTATTTAATTAGAATAATTTCAAAATATTTAAAAATATTTTCTATTATCAACTAGCATATTATTTATAAATATATAATTTAAGTAATATTTAAATTAAAAAACTACCCAAGATATTTTTATTTAAATTAAATAAGATATATTTAATTATAAAATTCATTAATATTAAACTTAGATATTCCATATATGTAATTAAAATAATTTTTTGTAACATACTCTACTTTATTTGGGGATTATATTAAATACATAATAAATAATTTACTTTGCAATATTTTTATTAATAATTTAAAAATATTTTGATAATAATATAATCTACCTAATTTTAATATTAAAAGTTGATTAAAATTTTAAATAAATTTATTTCAATTTATTTATTATATCAATTAATGATATAATTTACTATTAATTTATGTATAGATATTATCAGTTTCAAATCCAAATTATAAATTAATGAAATAAAATTTTATTCTAATTCCAAAAATAAGTCAGATTGTTTTTGTTTTACCTTTATTTAATAAAATGCTGAAAGATGTTTATAACAAAACAGAATCAAAATCCAATATTTTTTAACACAGAAGGATATAATAAATAGTATATCATATGTATATAAGATATAAAACACATATCATATAAAATTATGTATACATATTATATATAAATTTCTTAACTAAATAATATTTTATTGTGAACTTCACTTTATAAAGATGTAAAACATAATATTCGTCCATAAAAATAATTTTTTTATCTAATAATGTTTTCATATAAAATCATTGATATTGTAACCAAAAAGAGAAGGAATCAAACAACAACGCGACCCCTCAGCCTCCCTTAGTGAGACAGATCAACGGGATACACTCCCAGAATCATCGATTTCACAAGCTCGAAAATGTACAGAGTCTTCCGATAGCACAAGCTTCTCTTTCACTACCGAGTGCTCACTAAAGATCTAGCAACTCCTACCCAGCCAAGTCACAGGCGCAACAGAAAAATACTACAACTCGGCCAAACTGTCACCAAAAAGAAAGAGAACTCACAGCCCCTAGACCCTTCTAACTTTGCGTCCTCCTCTTCACAGAATCCGCGTCCAGAACACACCTCCAACAAATCCTCTTCGCGACCCCACTCCTCCCGATCAAAACCACCGATCCATTCCCAGCCCACACCGATTCTCTCGAACCTCTGCATACACACTTCCCGCCATTAGCCGTTCCCTCCATCCTCATCAATGAGGCGCCGCAGCTTCTCATAAAACGTGCTGTCATCTTCCTGCCCTTCCACTACCATGCATCCCATGCACTTCTCATTTCCCTTTCGCTCTTTTCAAGAGAAAATCCACTGCCACTAATCAAGATTCCTGGCCACATTATCCAAATCAGTCCTTTCATGTTCACACCAACCGTTCATACATGAAGTCCTTGTTCGTCGACACGTTGTTTGGTCACATATGTAACCCCTCCCTTTTTGAAAAAGCTGAGTCCCTCAGCTTAGTCTGGAGGAGCATAAAAGATTTGCAAATCCCTCCGAGACCTCTCCCATTGACGCCCATCTGCGTCTTGGACAATGCACATTCGGCAACCTTCTTCAAAGTTGAAATTGCCCTTCCCGTCAGTGTGTCCAACAAACTGGTAAGGACCCTCCCAATTGGCACTGAGCGTTCTTCGCTTACCTGGTTTGCACATCTTCACCTTCGAGATCCCAGCCACTAAGCCTTCAAAGAGGTGTTTGCCTGCTCGATTGGCATATGTGCTCTTTTGCTTCTTTTGTGCTTACTCCACATTGAACAACACCTTCTCGTGAATGTTGGCGATCAGCTTGACCTTTTCCAGGAATCCTGTAGACATATCCTCCACAGTGGCAGCGTCATCAATCTCGTTAGTCAGGGCATTCAGACAGTTGTCCGCCCTGAGACGGGGCGTTCGACCAGTCAGGACCATAAATGGTGAAAACTTCGTGCTTGATTGCACCCCGCATCAGTACCCAAATAACACCTTCACCAGGTGTTCATCCCAATAGCTCACATTGGCGGAATTAGTAGCCAGAACTGTAATACCGTGTTTGATCGTTTTGATCATTCGTTCAGCCATCCCATTGCACTGGGGCCACTGTGGCACAGTGCGCTGGTGGTGTATGGCATAGTTTCTGCACATGGTTTCAAATTCAGCACCCCACTCACCCCCATTGTCAGTCAGGACGTACCTAGGAACCCCATACCTGCATATTAGGTCGTCCTCCAAGAACCTAGCAGCAATCTTGGCTTCGTGGTCAGCAACCGCCTTGGCCTCGCACCACTTCGAATAGTGATCGATAGCCACCAAGATATATTTGTTCCCTGCCTTCGTCTTAGGCAGTGGACCGGCTGTGTCTAGCGCAATTCTATGAAACAAGTCACGAATTGGGATACTCTTCAGACGTTCATCCCCAGACCGTATGCTACCCTCACTCTTGACCAGCTGACATTGTTTGCATGATCAGACCATGGCCTTTACACATTCAGTTCGATTGCTCCAAAAATACCTATGGCAGATCTTTGCCAAGGTCCTTTATTCTCCGAAATGTCCCAAGTCCTCGTGCATTTGAATTATCAGCTTCAGCTTATCATCCGGTTTTGGCACATACAGTCCTTTGAAGTAGAGCTTCCCATCCTTCCAGCAGTATTGCTTTGCCCTCCTTCTTATCCTCTTGCCCTCCTGAGGATCAATTTCCTTGGGAATGAATCCTTCCTTCAGCCATTCAATGCAAAGTGCATCCTCCCAGATGTCCGCTTTGCTCGAGTCATCATCACAAGCTTCATTGCTCCTAGTGTGCGCACCCTCTGCCTCGTATTCAACATCATCTAACAATCCCTGGGCAGCCAATATTATGTCGAGTTGTTGTTTCTTATCATAATACTTTGTTCCTCCCTTCCTCAGCACCTGTTTGCCCCTGTGAGATTCCGAACTCCGTATTTCCTTCTCGACAGCCTCCTCTCCCTCGTCAGGTGAGTCATCTTCCTCATCCTGACTCGTCTCTGTCAACACCTCCATCATATACATCTGGTGCTCCTCCAATCAAAGCCAATGATTGATGCCAAAGCAACATTGATCATGCTGTTTCGGTGGTCTCGATCGTCTCCTCACACCAAGCCACTCAGATTCCCGACCACACTGGACAGAAAACAGCCCCCTGGTGGCCTCGATCGCATCTCCCGATTGGTTTGCGAAGTCCTAGATTTCAAGATCAAAATCATCGTCGTCTGCAACAATCCCCACCGGATTTCTGCTCAGTGCATCTGCATTGGTGTGTTTCATACCTGGTCGATGTATGATCTTGAAGCTAAAATCCTGGAGCATGTCGATCCAACGTCCCCTTCTTCCATATGCATCAGACACCGTTGCCAACCATTCCAATGGCTTATGATCTGTTTTCAGAATAAAGTGGGTGCGATGCAGATATTGCCTGAAGTGCATGATGCCCCAAATCAACGCATAACATTCCCCTTCCATGGGGTGGAACTTCTTCTGAACAGGTGTCAGCCCCTTACTGGCGTACGCCACAACTCTTTCCTTCCTGCCTTCCTTTTGAGACAGGATGGCCCCGACTCCCTTCAATGACCAATCCACATCCAGGCAGAACTATTTTCCAAAATCAGGTCGAACAAGTACCAGAGCAGCCACAAGTGCTCCTTTCAGAGCTTCAAATGAACTCTGACACCCCAGATCCCACACAAAGGCCACCTCCTT
>Ga0209611_10002560_pt1 | contig 32006 bp, 23 predicted proteins | sample S1TSphgellanicum_3_FD_187693 | JGI IMG/M metagenome (GOLD analysis project Ga0209611, IMG submission 187693) | Host-associated microbial communities from peat moss isolated from Minnesota, USA - S1T2_Fc - Sphagnum magellanicum MG (SPAdes) (version 2) | ecosystem: Host-associated > Plants > Peat... | reverse complement strand
TGCTTACCCATAACCCATCTTAGAGTTACGGATTGGTTAAATTTAAAAATAGAAAAGAACCATAACTAGAATTGCCCTTAAATTGGAACTAACCCCATGAGATTCTCCAAGACCGAAACCAAAGGTTCTTCCTAAAACCTAAGAACTACATAACAAGAGTAAATATTCTTATAATGAAAGTGGATCAATCCAATTTCTAATTTCTATTGGAGAATAAAGTTGTAATTCAAAATTGGAAAAGGCTTTAAAAATGTTCAATAACTAGCTCGAGTTGCTTGGTTACAAGAAATAATATTGCAACCTCCATAGCTTGATTGTTTTCAATAACCAAGCAACTCTCCCCAATTACTTAATCCAAAAATGCACAACACAGACAACTCCATTGGTGTGTGTTTGTGTCTATGTGTGTAGCATGGCTACCAATGGTGTAGATGGTGGTAAAATGTGGTTCAACACAATATTTGCATTCCAATCTACAAGTAGACAATGTGGTTTTCTAGGGTTTATTTTCATGACAACCAAGCATCCTTAAATGAAACCAATTACCATATATTCAAGGACAATATCATAACAACCAACGTTACATACCATTAACTTGCAAATTATATATACAACCTCTTGTGTTTCTCATAAAGTATTCATATACATTTTCTAATTTATTTGAAGGGTACCTTTATATACACAAACATCCCTCCATATTGATGATAATGATGGATCTCACATTATCTCCTTAAGAGTTGAAGGGATAATTCCAAAATGCAAGGCCAAACTCAACTACCACTTCATTCTAGACCTCATATTTTGGGAATGCCCCCACCTTAAAGCTTTCCACTACACATTACACATGTTGGTCATTTGGTGGTGATCAAAGGAGTCTCTGAAAACAAACCACCCACACCTTTGTCAAAGTATCCCACCTCGTATGCTTCTCATAAGATGTATTGATCATTTGGTGGTGATCGAAGGAGTCTTCAAAAACTCCTTTGATCACTAGCATCTCTGACGCACTCCCAAGTCACGGGGTGAAACCCACTTGAGGGTTTCACAAAGTCAAGTTGCGGAAAGTTGAGACTTGGTAGCACGCTCCCGACTTCCAACTCTAAAAAGGGGTAGAGGGTCAAGTTGGGAGCCCAGGGATTAGACTAGGAAGAGGGACTAGCTTAGCTCGTGTGAATCTGCATCCAAAAAAAAACCAACCAAATCGGGTTAGTTTAGCATTCGAGACACCCTTGGGTGTTGGGACTTGCCACGGGCACTTGGACACACAAGACTCACCACGGCCCGGACTCGGGGGAAGCCACCACCTTCCCCCATATAGTATTCTTTGCGGCTGGTCACAGAGGCTACATCCGAATGGCACATTTTTGTTGGGATTCTCGAAATGGAGTCCTGAAAGTGTCTCGATTGGACTCCCGGAACTTTAAACGGCCATAGCTCCTCGCCCCGAACTTGGATCGGGACGAGTCCTGAATCAATGTTGTAGTTCTCGTCGAGAGCTTTCCAACACTGTGTCGCACTCTTCAAGGAGACGTCGGGAAGAGGTCGATTCCCGACTTTTAGTGGTCGGGAGTCAAACTGCCAATTTGACTCCCGGCCCTTCTTTTGCCCATAACTTGGGCTGCAGATGTGCGAATGGCCAATGCAAGGCCATTTTCGATATCTAAGTTTCAAGACCTTTCCAATGACACCAAGAACACCCCAATGCAAGGTGTTTTGGGCCTTGATGTTGAGCTCTAAACATTCTGGAGTCCCGAAGGACTCCTAACCTCCAACTTTTCCAAGTGTTGGGCTTCACCCCCACACTTGGCCAAAGTGGGGTTGCGACAATCTCTCTCTAAAATTATTGTTTGCAATGCACAATTTGTCACCTAGATCAAATGGATGCCATCAATGCCATCAAGTACATAGAGCATACCACTTCCTTCTCCATGTAAGTATTGGTTTCCATGTAGTCTTTTCTGTCTCTTTTTAGTCCCCTTGCAACTCACAGTTTTCTTTGTCTCCCTAACCTAACCATAGTTGTTCAAATTCCACATGCCCATTGTGCAAAATCCACATCCCCATTTTGTAAATTCACATGTTAATTGTGCAAATCATGGAAACCATTCTGTTATGGAATGTGCCACGTACATGCCATTGTGCCATTTTGCTGCCCACTCAGAAATTTTTGCCTTGTGTTACCTGGGCTTGCCCAAATTCCTCACAGACATCTTACTGGGCACACTTACCTTACTCAGCACATTCCACAATGCATAATGATTTCTGTGTGGCCTTTTCTGCCTCTTTTGTAGTCCCCTTACAAGGCTGAATAGAGGGGTCACGCAGGGTTTACCAGACCCAATGTTGACAAGGCCATTCTACAAAGTCCACATACCCATTATACAGGTCCACATGACCACTCTGCAAATCCAAACCAAAAGCATTACCGAATGGAGCTTGCTAAGTACAGGGCCACAGGCCATGACCACTCTGCAAACCTACATGAAAAGCATCACCTAATGGAGCTTACAGAGCACAGGGCCACAGGCCATTCGTGCCCAGTGAGCTACCTGGGCCCAAAATTTTGGTAGACCTGCACAGGCAGCTTAGAGCAGCTCTAGCGGTGCTTAAGATGTGACCCTACCAAAAAACATTTCTCATATTCAAGTTTAGTTATTTACTTTTTCCCAACCTTGGTGAAACCTAAAACTGCAAATAGGTGGGAGATTACTAATAGCAAACCACCTGGACCAATCCTTATGATTAGCGAATCAGAAACAAGGACTGGCCGTCAGATCATATTTATTACACTCTTATCTAGCAGGTGTTAGGATTTGCTTAATGTGCCCTTCACCAGCCTCAACAAACTCTGCCAAACACCCAGGGGGCAAAACCAATTTTGCTGACCGAAACCACAAAATTGTGACTTTTCTTCCTCTAATTTTAATTTCTAGGGTCACATACTAATCACCACTGGAGATATCCTTTGCAGGCACAATGGCCTGTACCTGGCACACTCCATAACACAAATTGGTAGGCAAAACAGTCCAGAGCTGAGAGCAAGATAGCAAGGTTGTTGAGGGAAATCACAAACTTGTGATCATCCACTCTGGCAAAGAACTCTTGTCGCTATTGAGAATTGTGTTGGTTGAGAATTGTGGGTGGAAAGGGACAAGAAGTTGAGGGACTCAGGAAGCCATGGAGTCCTTATAGACCAGCCATGATTGAAAGAGGAGGTTATGGTCAATTCTTTGCGCACATTGAAGCTGAAAATAGTGTCTGTCTGGTCTAAAAGCGGGTGGTCCGTGTATGTGTGACTTTGCCATTAGAACATACTAAGTGGTCCCACCCTTGGGTGTTTTTTCTTCTCCACTAGTTCCTATGCATGCCCTTTTCCGATACACAATCTCCACATCCTTGGACTATCTGTCGATAGCAGTTGTGAGTACACCTAAATTTGCTGCAGCATCTGGTCGACCCTGGCAGATCGGCCTTTTAATGCTTTCAACTACAACAAGCTCATTGCCCAATGCCCAAAGTCACTCATCTCTTTGTAAGCTGAACTCAGCTTTGAGAAAACTTTCTCTAAGCATTCAACACTGGACCCCAATCATGAATACTGTAGTAGCCTAGCAGGTTCAGCACTTTGATGTTGAATGCTTTTTCTTAAGATTCCCACATATAACCATTAAGAACTTATTAAAGTGCACTTTGTACTCGTTATGTACACCTTGAAAATTTTCTCAAAAGTTCTGAATTATTATTTTTCTACTAATTACTTAGTGTTGAACCTGCTCGGTTACCATGGTATTGCATCAAGCAATTCAGTCCTCACCCCTCATGTTCAAGCATATTCTCCAGCTTTGGGGAAGAGCTTCTCCCACCCTTTTGATTGTAAGTTACAAGACTCAAGTGTCATTTAGAGGCCCAATTGAGTTTCACCCCAAATGGCTCCTCTACTTCATCCAAAATGTACTGAACAGGCTATTTTACTGCTGGGAGTGAGGATGCTGGAGAATCTCCTTGCAGTTCTACATCCCAAAAGGAAAACGGATTAGGTGGTGGGTAACTTGGCTAGGGTTTAGGGTTAGGGCTAAAGTCTGCTTGTGATTACAAGAAACTTTATCATGCTTGCAGGTGAAATCTGCCCCCTTGCCATTTAAATAGACGTCCTCTTCTCCTGATCTCTCAGGAGTCTGAATTTGTATATGCCTACATAAATATTCATCGTCACTAGCAGTCACTCATCCAGAGGCATTGACAAATCCAAGATTAGACTCTGGCACCAATAATGAAGCAACTCAGGTGGGCTGATTGTCTTCTACTACGGACTGCAGATTGCATCATTTTATGTCAAGGGTGGGACCCCGAATGGACAAATCAAGATCTTCTTCTTCCTTCTTCTTCTCATAAATCAAACAAGCAGTTGGCTAACCCTTTGATAGAGCAGATCCACACACGCTCAGTATGCAGGCCCTTAGACCTATCCATCACATCCAAAATAGTGAGCAAATTATTTCCTCACCCGACCCTTGAATGTCAATCACTACACAGTGTACAAGTACATGTTGGGTAACTCTCCATGAGGAGGGAGTTCTCAAAATAACTGAGTGATGGCAGTAGTCAAGGGCGGTAAATTCAAGGGACTATCTGCTCTAATGGAGAGTCACTCTACCGTAAAGCAAGCTTTATAAAACCAATGGATGACAACTTGTGATGAGCCCAATGATAACGTGAAATCCTTGATGAGATTGCAAAATGCTCAAGGGTTTATCAAAATGCCCCAACAATGTACCAAACTTACTCACACCTCCCAGGGTGGAAACTTATGCTTTAATAACACCCGTTGCCCATAGTGGTAAAAAAGCCAGGTCAGTGCTTTACGATTAGTTGAATGCCACCCCATTGTGACTGGTCAATTGAAGTCATTTACATTTCTTTACTATTGCTTTTGGGGAACACGAGAAAGTAATAACTCCATCTATAGCAATAAAAATAACATGTACATTAAAATTTGGATGAAGTATAGCAATCCAATAGGGTGACATCCACTTTGAGCCTGTGAAAATGTCTAGGAATCAATCGAGTTATCTGTAAAGTATGACAAACTGGGGCCCAATTCTGACAAAACTTGAGACAAAATGAAAAAGTCAGGATGAAAACAGTAAACCAGGAAAAGAAATAGGAGATCAAACTAATTTTCTAACCTAAATTGACTCTCAGGGAAGTTTCACCCCACCCCAGTTTTGGAGCTGCCTTTACCTGTGCTCATATGCTTCATACAATCAAGCATTGTCAGAATGAATGAGATCATGCAAATCTTCTGAACTTATAACCAGATTCAGGAACTGCACTACCGAATTTTTCTTAATTTATAGCTTACACTCAAATTGGGAATGAAACCGGGATTAAGGGGGGTCAAACTAGTGCCCAAAAGACAGGGTGACTTCATGAATAACTCTAATGCCTTGCAATGTGATGTGGCTGCCTTGCCCCCTAATGTCTTCCAAGAGGGCCTGTAACAAGAACTCAATGTTTTGGATCAGCCAACAATAATGATTGGCCCAGATATTGATATTTAAATAGTTTCTCACTTGTATTGTCCACATTTTCACTCTTTTGGGTGAGGATTTTATATTTTATATTATCAACTTTTTCTTCAGGCTAAACATTAAATATCCCCTAACAAGCTTTGTCTGATGCAATTTTTTGGGCTTGTCTTTTTGTGCCCTGCATGGTTACTGGCTTGTCCATGACTTGCAACAAAGTCTTGATCTGTTTTGGAGCTGTTTGGGATTTACTTGTGGGTTGAGGATCAACAAACAGCTTATTGAGTGATGACTCTGCCCCTTATTTGAGCGTCTAGAGTGGTGCTCAGTATATGACCTTGCCAAAATATTTCTTATATCCAAGTTTAGCTATTCACTTTTTTTTCAACCTCACCAATCGAACTAAAATGGGGACTGCAAATAGGTGGGAGGCCACTAACTGCAAGCCACTTGAACCAATTGTAATCGTTGACCAGTGAGAAACAGGGAGCAGCAGTCAGATCATATTAAGTACACTCTTCTCTGGCAGTTGCTAGGCTTTGTTGTACCTTTTACCAGCCTCGGTGAAACAATACTGGGCCAAAACCATTTTGTTGAGCCAGACCAGCATGTTTTGGCTTTCTTCCTCCAACTTTAACTTAGCAAGGTCAAATATTGAGCACCAGTGGAGTTGCTCTTATGGCCAACTAGAAACTACCTTACCCTGAGGTCAGTTTTGTCATTAAATAATCCTCAAAATAGTGAGATGAAATTTTGTGAAAATATATGAAGTTCACATGTTGAACAAAATCATCATAATTATCATAGGCTACATTCTGAATAATTTCACTAGTCATATCACAATATTAAAGTAGATAATGGAAAAATTATATAATTTCCAATTTTGAAAACGATTATTTTTTTTTGAAAACATAATTCATTATTCGTTTTGTCAATGTGAAAACTGACTTTAGGCTACAGGTATTGAAAACAGGAAATGTTCCATGATGTTCCCCAAAAAAAAAATGAACTCACAGTTTCACAGTAACGCCTTTTGAACATTCCTCAAAATGTGGGACCAAATGAAAACTACATTGTAACATCTTCCTTAAAGTCAGAGCCAACAAACAAGTAACTTTGATGTTGTTGAATGGATTTACAGTCTAGTACAGTTGGGAGATTTGTATCATGATGAGATGGGGTTGTAGCAATGATTTTGGCTGCCTCTGCCTCATGCACTTCTTTAACCTTCCTCTTTGTGGCCTACAGAGAGAGCCTTGGGAACTTCCAATTGCTCACACCTGCCCAATTTTTTTTGGTAGGTTAGATAATTAGAATATAGTTTGTGTTTTCTTGTGTGAAGGAAAATTTTAATCGTAATTTTTCCATGTCAAAATAATGTGGAAGTCTGCATGGCATACCTGGTCATGAGCATTGACATGAAAATCAGGAGGAGCGTTGACTCAAGCACATCCTCGATTTTGAATGTAAATGAAAACGCTTGGTAGACATGGCCAAACATGGCCATCATCAAAAGTTAGAAATGTGACACATGAGGTGCACAGTGACTAATTCGGAGTTCAACTTTGGTCCAAATTATGTCCCTATTTATTTAAATATTGATAAACAATGGCCACCAACATATATGGGCATCTTCAAAAGTTAGAAACATGCATGGTAGATGAACTTGGGTGGAAATTATAACTGTTTATTTGAATATTGAGTGGTGTGTAAAAGGCTTCTCTCTTTAGACCATGATTGTCAGGTTACATTTTGTACATTTTTGCAGAATCCCAGTTTGATCTTCAAAGCAAATACTGTGGAAATATGTTGGAGACAGGTTGAGTTCCATGACTGTAGTTTGATGCTAAAGTGAAACTAAATGACATAAATGAACCAGCACCCACCAGCACACCATCCACTGGATGTCTGTTATTACTCAGTTGTGGATGAACCTCAACTGAGTTAATATTTGGTTTCATCTTGGTAACCAATTCTGTAAGAAAATAGGTTTCATACATAGGCAGATAGGTAGGAAAATAGGTAATTACTAGGTAAGGAGATGGTTTATACATAGGTAACCATATCCATAGAAACATAGGTTCTAGCCACACTGGAGAGAGCCTACAGCCTCTATTGCTCTAGAGTCTCATTTATCCCTGTCCTCCATGTTAAGCTTTAGGGTTAAACTAACTCTTTTCTAGCTGAATTCACATGCCCTTTAGTTTTTGCAGGTTGCAGATCCACATAAGATGGTGCAAAGAAAGAACAGACCTAATTGGTTTGTCATTCAAGATGAGTTACAAAAGGCAACACCTGCTGCTAGCATTAATTGGATCCTCCTCAATGGAACCTTGTATCATAATTCACATGATCAAAACTGGGATTCTTAGAACATCTTGCCAATCTAATGCCAAGCCCTCCAAATGGAAATTTAGGGTTAATTTTTTGTGATAAGTACCAAACTGTTGTCTTTCCAACAGACCTTTGAGGACTTGAAATTGGGCAGTGCTTTAAAAATTTGCTGCAGTTGAAATTTGGAAACAGACACCCAATTCAAGAAGAAAGTAGCTGATTCCTTTTTTCCTTAGCACTGAAGCACTTTGCGGTTTACTTTCTCCATGTCATATTAGTGAAGTGCTGAAACCTGATTACATCGATCAATGAGCTAAGAAGTGAGAAACTACACGTGGATGAATGAAGCCATGGTGTGAGCAGCACACTAAAAAACATATACATATGTATGCAATGATATGTTCAAGCTTAGAAAGACAACCCATTTTTTGGGAGGATGCATGTGACATGCACATTGAAGGTTTTGTAGTGAGAGAGTCAATAGCACAATTCAAGGGCCTTTGTAATTGAGGACCATTGGCCCTTGCACATCAACGATATTCGATTCACCAATTCATTCAAACAAATAATGCTCATCTGTGACCCAATGTGGGGTAATTTCTTCTTTTTTTTGCTATGTGAACAAAAAGGGTTTGCTCTTTGTTGTTGTATACTTACTCTCTGGACTGGAAAAAGTTGTTCCAGAGTTGTTGTTTTTCCAAAATTGTCCATGCTAAAGTGACTGCAATAAGGGCAATATAGGGAAAGTAGGAGTGCTTAGTTGTTTATGTCTAATGTAGCGCTTATCTCGATGGGACTTCGAGTGGAGGAGGATAGAACTGTAGCTAAGGTGGAGCTACTTCAAGAGGCACGATTGCTGCTGGTGTTCAGGATTTAAGGGGCAAAAGATAAGCTAAGTGGCACAATTCTTTGTGCATCATAGATGGGGTGTTTTCTTGGATGTTTTCACTAATTGTTGGTCTTCTTCTTCCACTGCATTAGCAGTTGTTGGTGAGAGACATAGCAAATGTTGTACTCAAGGTTTTATATAGGGGGTACTGAGAAGTGATGAAGATTTTAGGAGATCCGAGCTATAGGAATAGTGCATGTAGACCACTGTAAAGCCATGCATTTTATGTAGGTTCCTATCAAAAACCAGACTTCCTTGGGTTGAAATTTTGTTGAACTTGAAGATATGAGAAACCTTCATTAGTTGAGGGTATCCTAGAGATTGGGCAGAACTACAAGTAAAAGCAAACTTAACCAAATTTGCAAAAGACAAAACCTGAGACCAAATTTGACACATGAAAACTGCACAATGCGCTAGTGGTTCTTTTTTAACAAACCTCATATCAGCAGTTGACCGGGTTTCGCAGTATGCATTGTTGAAAGCAATACGGGAATGTAGAGGTTTTATGTGCTACCATGAAGAATCCTAAACCATCATTACATAGTACAAGGGTGGGTTCTAGCAGCTCAATGGATCCAATGAACAATGAGTGCTCTGATCTCAACAAGTCCTTGATTCAAATCAAATTAGGTTAATTAGCAAGAATAGGAAGGACTTCATATGTTGAATATAGGCAAATTTGTGTTTGCAGAATTCTATGGAGTGGTTCAATAGAGATTTCATGTACCAGGAGACAGCCACACAACTAAAGGGCTTTTGGGTCATCGTAGATACAAGAATAACACCAAAATTTACAAGTTTGTTGTTGTAGAATTCATGCTGATCCTCTTATACAAATGATATAGTCATTGGCTTCTTTTTTGGTTACACATCAACCTTTCCACACCAATAATGAGAGCATTAGGAAACAACATTACACTAATGAAAAACAATAAGGAAACATTTCATTGAGGAAAAACACTACACCCTTTTGTGCACATGCAAACAAATGAAAAAGGAATTTTACGTAGTTAAAGCCAATTTAAATTCATGCTTCCACATATATTCATCATGGATTCACCATAGGTTGCACCCATGAAAGAGGCACTACTTTTCTTATGAAGATCCAAATCAAAACTACGTTGAAATGACTAAATTTCCAAGATTGTTGAAATCCTTTCTTGAAATTGGGACATTTTTGTGCACTATAGTTTTAAGTCATGTAAGTTTTAGGAAATGTATTTGATTGAAAAAATTGTGACCATTTTCCTATAACCATCATTGAAAGCTTTCCAATGTCATGTCATGTCATGTTCTTCAATCAAACATGATTTCCTCTTCAAACCATGTTATAGATGGTTGGGAAACTTTTTGACATTCCATGCTTCAACTTTTCAAACAACCATAACCCTCAACGGGAAACAAAAAAACTTGTGCATGGAAGCCCAACACATCATGTTCCTTGTTAATACCAAAATTATTCGATTTAGATAAGGATTGACCTTTGATACCTTAATTTGAACATTTGGGATCCTTGCATAGTCCCAATTCCCAAAACAAGAATTCATGTTGGGAATTTCAAAAGTGAATCCCTTCAACTCCTACATGATTTTTCATATGTTTGGGTGAAAATTAAATTCATATCTTTTTGGTCTTTGCCAAGTCTTAGGCTTTATTTTTGGTACACTTTTTTTTCTTTCATTCTCAAGTTGATCATTAACTTGAGGTTAGGATCATGACAACCTAAATATCAAACATTGTATTTCCTTTGCTTTCCTTGCATAACATTTGAAGTTGTAAAATCTTTTATAAGGTTGAGCAAGCTACAAGTAAGTCAATTCAAGTGGGATGATCAACAATTATGACATTTACAAAGGTGCAAACTCCATGTTGAGAAATGACAATGTTGACATGTCAATAGAAAACATTGAGGTTGGGGAAAGGAAACATGTGCAATTGTTCATAAACCATGTAATAACTAAGTTCACAAACAATGTAGGTGAAATTGTTATGCATTGCAACTATTTCAATATATGTTCCGCACCATGGGTGTACTATGAGAGTTGGATATCTATTGAGTTAATGAACTAATTGTAAACACAATAACATTTAAACTTACCATTAACAAATGAAAAAGACCTAACTTAATTTGAAATTTTATTGAAAATATTACTAGTGATATATGAAACATGGGGTAGTTTACAAGAAGTATTGTTAGCCATGCACTGAACCTTAGGCCAAACATAAAAAGATGTGAACTCAATGGGCATTAAATAACTTCAAAAGATTTTGGAAAAGTTGTGGTGGTGCAAACCTTTAAGTAATTTGTTCAAAAATTGGGATTAGTTGTGTTAATATATTTCTATGGATACAATGCACTATGGGACAAATTTAGTTAAATTAAATTCATCTTTAAATTAAGTGGAAAATATATATTTTACATTAAACAAACACATTTTTTCAAGTCTTATATATATATATATATATATATATATATGGCATTGAAATAACACAAATTCATCACAAAAAGAATATATGTCCCAAGTTGGGAAATGATTCATATCATATAAGAATTTTTTTAAATATTCATATTGAAATATGTACAAGTACATAGATGTTAGTGTTTGGATTAGATAACATATAAAAACATTATGATTTTTTGTCATTAAATGATAATTCGTCATGATATTTAGGTACATAAACCCTAATAGTAGACAACAGAAAATAGTAATAACAAGTTTAAGGGTTCAAGAACAAGTGACCAATTTTATTTTTTAATTCCTACAATTAATTTAATAAGTCTAGATTAAGTGATTCAATCCATAAAATTACATCATGCATCAACAATTTGTGAATGTATTTTTAAACATCAACAATTCTTGATGGGTATGTCGCAAATAACTAAGAGTATTGCAAATAACTATTATTTAATATACAATTTATGGATTTTCCTTTTGTCATTCATTGTGGGATTAACAATATGAAGCACTGACATGTTTGTTGAACACAAATGTAGTTGAAATTATTGGTGTTAAGATGTGGGTCAATTGGCTCGCAGTTGTTACCAGACATCACATCATTCATCTTCACATTCACCTTCCTTTCTTCTCCATTTGGGGATGTGCCATAACCATTTGGGCACACACATGTATAATTAAAACAATGTACACACCATGAGAAATTTTTTAAACCTATACATAATAAAACAACCATAGTCCATCAACAACCCGTCATAGATACCCAGGATTACCAAATGGGTTATGGTAGAATGGATTATTGGGAGAGGCTAAAATTGTGGTGTGGTTTGGAATTAGTGGTGGCATCATAGGTGGAGCTTGGAAAACTTGGGGGGGGAAAGAAGTTCCAAAGGGATCACTAGGATGATTGCCATTAGGAGTGAACATGTGCATTGCATTCCTTTGTTGTTGTTGTTGTAACAATACTTCTTGTTGTTGCAATTGGGCCATTTGAACATTCGATGGAGGAAGAAAGTTGCTTGATGCCCTAAATGGATCTAATTGTTGATTTGGCAAAGTTCCAAATTGATTTGCATCAAAAGGATTGGAAGCAATTTTCCCTGAAGGATTGTAATAGGTTGGAATTTGTTTAAAAGGGCCCCATCTTAATAGTGCATCATCATACAAGTTGTCTAATAACATTTTGTCAAGCCCTCCCACCTACAAATACAACATCAAGATTATGACCATTTCAAAAGCTTTAAAAAAAAAAATCACAATATCCAAAATCATTATTGCTACATAAATGGTGTCTAATTGAATGACAATTTGAGTGAAGACTATTTAAATATAATCTTCTTCAAAATTGAAAGAATTTTAAATGTTATGTTCTTGTAACTTTTTCAATTGCAAATTAAAGTGTGAATTATGAAAGCCCAAACATCCAAAATGCACAAGGGATAGGTTTTGAGTCAATAATCCCCTTCATATAGTACAACATACAACAAGTTCATACTCTTGAACCAATGAATTATGATTTAGGCATATTAACAATTTCAAATCAAAATAAAACTATTTATACAACTATAGACTTACAAAAGTGAAACACAAAATGACTCTCTACACTACACATAAAGTGCAACAAAGTTATGAATAAAATATGGAGTTGGAATAGAAAGCCTTTTTTACCACTTTGTTGTTCACACCACTTCCATTATTGTTTACCCCTGTGATAAGAGCAAGCTCCCAACCATTGGCGCTACCTAAAACACTAACACTAATACTGATTAAATTTTGTTAGCACCTCCACATCTAGCCAAATTGCAAGTTGTACACAATCTCATGCATCACAAGAAATTTCATTGGTCTACAACTAGTTACACATATAAGTGAACATGTTGCTTCCATATGCATTGTTCAAAAACACATGACATGTTCAATGGTAGTTATGAGTGTGACCCCTAGACATGTTGAAGTAAACTTCAAAAACCTTTGATTGCTTTAACGTGTTACAAGAAATAGATTCAACTGTCAACCTTTTTTCAACCAATTATAATTAAACATATTAGATTTCTTGAAGATAAAAATGGCCATATCCTAAAATACTTAAGAAAAAGTGAAAATGCAATACTCACTAAGGGATTTTTGTGTATCAGGAATAATAGCTAATGCCAATGCATTACTTTCATCCAATGTTGGAGTACTTGGGGTTACATCAATTAAGTCCTGAACCCTCACCACCATGATCAAGTCAATTTTTGAGCCAAAAAAATGGTTCAAAAAGGACTAATAATGAATATTAGAACAACCACCATATATCTTTCATTCAACATTGCTTTAAATAGATCCATGCATTTTGTTAAAATGTTAAAAAAGCTACCACAAGATCTTTCTCTGGAATCATGGTAGGAACTAAAGCCAAATTTGGAATTGGAATTGGAGCTGGAGCCAGAGTTGGAGTAAGAAACTCTTTAGGCATAGGTTCTGCCCTAGGCAAAGTATCCTCAAACTCAGCTTCCCCTACATAATCAAAAGATCCAATGACACGTCTACGAGTAATTGGCCCACGATCATCATATTCCTGTTCCAATCATTGGGACTTTAAAGAATTTACAATTAGACATATCAACTCATTATATTGGAATGGTTCAACATTAACAACATTTCTTGTAGCATGTTCACAAAATGCCCACATTAAACACCATCAACTAGAGTGATCAAATTTCCTTTTAACCAAAAAACATGGGATTGGACATTCAAGTTCCTCAAGATTTTCCTTTGAAAAATGTAAAATGCTAAATCTTTACAAACAATTCAAACAAGGCTTAGGTTATGAGTTCCATGATGTGTACCCCAACTGAATCCTTTGTCCGATGAATGTCTTTCACATAATCTTCCATTGTGAAAAGGAATGATTGTGGGGGCTATATCATTTTAAATAAAAAATGGGAATGAATATAGAACTTGTTTATTACAAACATACAAATCCAAAACAAAACCATTTCACATTTCTTGTTTGTGTACAATATTTTGTTTACACAATTCAATCTTGCCAATACAATTTACATACAAACAATGGTAATATATGATGACAACAATCCATAATTAAAAGAGTTTTGACAATATGGTCACGTATTAATAAATTTTGTGCCCAATATCGTATTCCTTACATTGGCAAATCTTGTAATTAAACTTTTCATTCATTCTCAAATAATTGTTTGAGTACATCTCATATTCAATTGCATTTGAGTGATAACTTTTGTGCAAACCTGTTCCAAAACAGGGAACATAAAGCTACGAGCAAGATCCAATCCTTTGCACATTTCATAGAACTGCACAAGTCTTTCTGCCTGCCATATTGGATAATTTTAAAACAAATTAAATAAAGTTTAATAGTTTTTCATTTCAAATCCTTGAAAGAAGGAATTGTAGTTAATATTCAATTCCTTGTGAGCTTATCCACATGAACACTAACCTGATTACCAGCTTGTCGATAAATTTCAAGAGACTTGACAGCATCATATCGTTGCATTTCAAAAAACTACAATCATAGTTCCATTTCAATTTTAATAGAATCCTTGGTCGATGAAAGAAATGATACTCATGAACCTTATTTATAATCATTATTTTGTCAAATAAAATCCATGACAAATGTTGATGCAAGTGGAATTCAATGTTCACCTTGTCCACCAAATTAATGATGCCATCATTCATTGCACGATACAATTTAAAACTTTCTTTTAAAACCTACATGCATGTACAATTGTGGATGAACAATGAAATTAATGCCACCACTAACATTAAATCTTGCTTTAAATGAATCAAGCAATAGAAAGATAAAAAAATATTCAAGGAACAATATCAAAATTAAAAATCATGATAATTTCATAAAATAATAATAGGCATACCAAGCATAATGCAGCTTGAATCACATAGTTATTCATAGCTGCTCCTTCAGGCTACAAAATAGTCAAAAATTATGTTTGCTACTTCATTTTTGTTGTAGCCAAGTTGAACAATGCATAACAACCCCAAAAGTACAATCTTTGTAGCCAAGCCTTTTCACATAAACAATTTCACATAATTGTTGCAATTGTGAATAGATTTGAATAATGACATCACAAATGTGAAATCACTTGTACTTAGAAAATCATAATGTCACCTGGCAACCCATGAGACGATTCAACAATTGTTGGAAAGCATGCATGTGGAGCAATAAAGCCTCTGTGTCCAAGTCCCTTGTTCGACTAGGCCCCTACCAATCATTCCCATTTCTCAAGTCAACCAACATAAAAAACTAACTATTTATTCATTTAATAACACCTTTAATCACACCTTAATGCTACAAGATCCACATAGCCCTTACACAATTACGTTCTTAACATGTTGAAGCCCAACTCACTGAAGAACGTTCTGCCTCAACATCAAATTTCAAAACCCGAAAGCATTCCAACCGCTCTTCAAGGTAAAGTGCATACACTCGAACCCATGCTGAATAATCCCAAGCTACATGAAGCAAACATGTCAAATTTGTCATTGTATAAGGCTTTCATCTAACATGAAATATTTTCAAGTAGTTAATTAAAAAATCATTTTTACACGTAGGCATTACTTTTCAATGTTTCATATTAACTTAATCATCACATTGATTTGTTACAAGTTAAGGCCAATTAATGTGCCATCCAAATAAAAGAGCTTATTAAAGAGGTGGAAAGGTGTGTAAAAGGAAAGAGGTGTGCAAAACAAAATGGCACAAAGGTTTGTGTACCATTTGGACTTGAATCATCTTTAAAATGGGCAAGATTGAGAACATGCCCTTTGTTTCGAGCATAGTTTAATAACTCTTCTCGAAATGTGGGATCTCCTTCTCTAAGTGTACGATGAATTACCATCATTGACTTCAATGCAACCTGCCCAAACTAGCATACTTCATCAACAATGCACCTCTAAATATGCACACCAAAATAATGATCTATATCCTATATGTATATATTGTTATTTTAATGATCCCTTGAACAAGGTTATATTTTTTAGGTCTAAAAATAGTTCATTTCAAATAAAAATTACATTATTGTTAGGAGAGATATTCATCCATTAATTTGAATTTTTCTATGATGTTTTTTCCTATAGTTGGAGCAAGGGCAAGATAGTAATCCTTAGTGGAGAAATTGAACAAATGTGATTTGGAAATACTTGTTAAAGTATCAAAATATAATATGTACATCGTTGTGCAAAAACTGAAATTATCTTTGAAATGGTTGTCTATTGGAAATTGTAAACACCATCAAGTCACAATTTTATAATAACATCATGGATTTACAATTATTTTGATCCCTATTTGCAACCTTGTGTTATCAAATAAATGGATGGAAGTTTACAGTCCAAGTATGAGTCTTTGCAAGACGTTTGGCAAGAGTATGTATGCAATATGCCACATCTGCACGAGGCCTTGTTGATGATGTTGCTGCAAAAATTGCTACAATTTCCCACCAAAACTCCCATATTTTCAAAATTTCTTTTCAAGATCATCAAAATCATACTCTCACATATGAAGTATCAATATTACATGAATGTGGAAAAAACAAGAAAAATCATTTGTTTTCCAAATTAGGACAAATATAATGAAATTTCTAAAACTCACTTCGCACATGTTTTTCCTTGGGTGGGCATTCCACATGATTTGTTGCTTTCACCAATGCTATGTCAAGGTCCTACCACAACATTGTCCATCATTATCATCACCTCCAACCTCTAATTCCATGCAATCTTTCAACATTAATGAAATTCGTTTCTTGTGTTTTATGTGTAGGGCAACCATTGTTCATTTGTGTCAAATCATTGACCATTGCAATCTTGTTAAAAAGAAAAAACCAAAAATATCTACGAAACAAAACATGACTTTTGATGTAATAAAATATATCCATCCTTACACCTCCCCTATCATTTTTGTTGTTTTCTTAGGTTGTAATTTGAAAAGAAAAAACCCATGTAATAACTTCCTACTATAACCTAGGTTAAAGGTCAAATTGTCAAAAGATTAAACAAACTTATCAAGTACCCAAGGTTGAAAATTTTCGAATTGCAAGCTATTACAATTGAAGAATATGAGTTGCAAGTGAAGAATGTAAGAAAAAGGAATCCCTAATTTTAAATGATATTTATCAATCACTTATCATTGAAATTAGTGGAAATATTCTTATCACTATATACAAAGATATATGTAAGGATATTGATTTAAACAAAATCCAATCCCCTAATTCCACATCACATAAAAATAATCAAAAGTAAGCAGCCACCAAGAAAATAAAACCACAAAAGCAATCACAAATAAAGTTTTAATTATGTTACCTTATAATCACTGTTGAGATTTGCAAGTCCCACTTTTGTTGAATCCTTGAGCACCCCAAGCACCTTTCTAAATCCCTTTGAAGCTCCAGTCATATTAAAAATTCACTTTGGTTGGGTTGGGTTCACCCTTACTTTCACCATATTTTCTCAAACCTCAAACCTATATAACACTTTTACCATTGTCACAATGCAAAACACACCACTAAAATGATCCTGCACCTTGTAAGTATCCAACAATCCATCTTCTCTACACACATGGGTGATCATCATTTATCAAATTCCTTCATCACGATGAACCCCAAACTTATTATCTCACATGACTTGAACCTATATTGAAACTTCTTACACTCCTAAAAATCATGGTAGACACAAAGATACATTCTAACAAATTGTTGGTACAACATATGTGCTATATTGCATTGGGTGGCATGAAAAATTAGCATGAAGAGCATATGAAAATTTGATGAAAGAGAATTTTGTGAAAGAGTAGCCACAAGGGAATGAATGATGGGGTGTGAGGTGGTGAAGTGTTTATGTGCTATAAGAGTGTTTATGCAAATGGCCTATCTTTAGTGGCATTATTAGAACAGTCGTGCCTTTCTTTCTTGTGTGTGTGTGTTGTGTGTCTGTGTATGTGAAAAATAACTTGTTTTATAACCAACATCTTCCTATAATAACATTTAGTTGTTCAATGTTTTTAATGTTAAACTTAATGGAAATTCATGTTGGTTTGGTATATAAGCTTCACACCTAGTATTGAAAACAATGTTGGCCCTCATATTGAAGATCATGACCTATCAACACTAATATAAAAAACAAACTAGCCTATAAGTCTTTTGTTTGCCTAATATCATATTATTCTAGTATTATGGTATAGAAGAAATAAGGAAAGACCATGGTAGTTTGGTTATTAGTATTAAGGTTTATATATTAATCTTCATATCAATATCAAAAAGTTATCTCGACTCCTCCTCCCTCTTCTAATATGAATATGTGCAACTTTTTTGTGAGTTTTATGGCCTGACTTTCCATGTGGCTATCTTTGCTATTTAAAAAAAATCCTAAGACAAAATTTTCAATCAAAGGTTGACATCCCCATACCTTGGGTTGTACCATGGAAATTTGATTGTTACATTGGGCTAAGAAACATTTGACATGCTTACCTTTTCTTTTGATTTGTAAAACATGTTATTTTTCACATGACATTATTGCACACTTGTGCCATCTAAATATGCATTCATTAAATGACATGTTCCCCTTTTGATTAATGTTATATATCTAATGCATTTGCTTGATGTGAGCACAAGGAACTTCTATTTGGTTAAGCATTGGCACAATGGGTGAAATCTTCATTGTACATCGTTATATCTAATGATATTGCACATTTTTGTCATTTGGGTGAACATTCATCAAACATGTGCCCTTTGTGTTGAATGTTATACCTATTATCAAATCTTGACTCACTTTAAACAACTTGCTAAATGAGACCTAGTATACTTGTTAAGACACCTTATTTTCTTTTTGTTGTTTGTTGTCTTTAATATAATACTTGACATAACTTTTTGACTTGTTTAGGGCAACTTGTAAAATGCATTGTAATATCTAATGAAGTTTAATGCATGGGATTAATTAATGTCAACTTCAATTAAATACAAGAAACTTAAAGCCTAAACCAAAATTGAAACATTACAATTTTAAAATAGTTTGTTAATATTGTAGTACATGAACAATTTTGGCATAAATTAAATTATTTTTCATTTTGCTGAATTTTTAAATATATATATACTATTTGTGTCAAAATTTTAATAAAATTAAGAGTCAATAAGATTTCAACTATCAAGTTTGAACTACAAACTTTAAAGTATAAGGATTTAAGACTAAAACAATTTAAAGTCCAAACAGACTATCCCATAACGTTGAAGGGACTGTGTTTATTATTTTATATGACCATTATCTATTGGAAAAATCAAAATTAAAAAATCAATTGTCGAAGTTAAGATTTAACATTTAATTAATTATTCGATAGTTACCGAATCCAATCTGGGAATACGATATGTGATAACATGTCTTTCACAAGTTTTGTGATTATTGATGTCTTGATGACACTAAATCCAAAAAAGACAAATTATTAATTTGTATGATTGTTGGTTTGTTGTATCATTTGTGTTCATATATTAGTTAGTGTACCGAGAATACATAGCTCCTATGAAACTACATGTAGATAAATACCAAAAGTGGAAGATACCTATTTATAGTTATCAAATGGGAAGGAAACCTAAAAAGCTATTAAGGGAAAATAAAAGGTGATGATGGCCATGCATTGAACAAAAAAATAAGGAAAGCAACTTCCGAGGTTTTTGTGGGGAGGCCCATAAGGAAGGACAAATTGAATATTTTTGAATGTCATCCATTGTTTTTTGAAAAACAAATTAATATTGTTGGCACTATTGTAAGTGTTGGTTCACCTTGGCTGTTAGTATGGGGTTGGTTATGAGGGTGTGGGGGCATGATAAGAAAAAGTTTAAGGTTATGGTATGGAGTTTGTGACAAGGGTTAGGTCTATTATACATGGTTCTATGGGTTTACAAGGCATCGAGTTAAGGATAAAGGATAAGATTGACTAAAATATAGTTATGGTGACAAGAGTTTAGGGTTTAAAATATGAAAATAGGGATAAGGTTGTTTAGCATGTGGGTATGGTGATGAGAGTTTAGTTTATGATGAAAGGGTTTAGGGTCCAAGGTATGGAGTTGATTTTTATTCTAGAAAAGAAGAGTTTATGATCAAAATGATTGCATCCTTCAACTTATGCAAGGGACATGAAAAGACTAATTTACCATTTTGCATGCTTTTAGTAAATGTTTCCTTGTTGAAACTAGAATAAACTCCCTTGCAACTTTGTTCTATGTATAAATTGACATCATACCTAAATATGGGTTAAGTCTATATCAAGATTTTTGAAAATATAGATTGTGCATAATTTTTTATATCATGTAATATTAAATAAGACAATTAAAATCAATTAATCAATCATCCACCATATCCAAAAAATATATTTTAAAAAACTAATTAACATTCTTAATATGTGAATTGTTGACAATAGAATCTAACACTATCTAAATACAACGTCTACATGTGGACAATAATTACAATGTGTGTGTGTGTGAACCTATTAAGACTACCGTGTATATTTTTTAGCATATGCAAATGCAATCAATTTTGTTTGTTTTGTCAACTTTTGTAAAATTATAAAAACATGCAATGTTAATGAGTGATACTTTTAATCATGATATCATCACTAGCAACTCCTAGCATAACGAAACCTTAATATTAACATTGAGTAACATAATCAAACATTTGTTTGAATCCAAATTAAATGTATATGCTTATGCTTAAGCCCATACAAGTGTCATTGACAATTCTAATCAACATGAATATTTGTTCAATCTACTAATTGTATACATGATTAGCATTCAAATTGATATGTATTACCATGCATGACATGAATTGGATGGCAATCATAAATGTCTAGTGGCTTCCCTTGGCTTGAAGCAGGCTAGGTTATTGACCTTGCTTCCGAACTTCTGTTGCAATGAGTGCATTTAGGAGTGACTAATGAAAGTATTTCATGACCAGTTAACTATATTAGCCAACTCTCAACTGGAGCTTTTCATTCTTCTTCTCATGTCCATTTTGAATATTGATCTCATTGTCTTGTTTACAGAGATGATCCATTTGTGACATTTCAAGCCAACCCTGACAACACAAATGTTGCATGACTAACCCTAAACCCTAAACCGATGACACCCAACTTCAGACATCATCTCTAGCATACACAGGTAAGGAGTTTATTCTAAGCTTCCATAGCTGACAATCAATTTAGTGTGAGACTTCATGACCTATGTCTGCAACACTCAAAATCATCAACCCTTGATGTCACAGATATGGCCTCTTGTTTCTTGCAATGGTTCTCTGGTGCTCACCACAGATGTGTCACATGAGTTTTATAATAGTTTTACACACTGCTAGGTTACAAGAATCCATGGTGTTGTAGACATCTAAAGCACTTACCGACAACAATACTTTCTTCTTAAATTTCACAGACTGAGTTATCATGACCCCAAAATGGCTCCTATATTGTTTCACTAATATCCTGATACTCCAATGTTCCACACAATTTCTTTGCCACCCATAATGTATTACTTCACAAGCATATTAGTGCAATTATATGCAGTGAAGATGCTGAGCTTCATCAGTAGGTTCAATCTTGCCCAGAAGGATGTTGTTCAACACAAATGCACATACTGGACCAGTTCAAATCCTTATGACGGAATCAGATAAGGTTTTCATTCAAGAGACTGATTAGCAAAAGATATATACATGTCTGGGTTTGTTGTTCTTCAACATGGTAGCTCATAAAGATATGCATTGCACATCAGCCAGAAACAGAGTCATTGTTCTCGAAGGTTGTATTCATGTAAGCTCATTAGCTTGACAACTAGCTCTTGGTAATATGTTTCACAGCTCGATGGAGTTTTGATAATTCTGACTTCATCTCATGTTCATGTTCTATAATGTCTGCCAATGAAATTTAGCTTTGGTTCCTAGGTACACAATTGGTGTGCGACCTAGAGATACTAGATGTTCTTTCCTCCACAGGATTAATAAGCCCTGTTGGTTGATCAAAGACTTAAAAGCCAAAATTCCATTGTGCAACACATTGTGCACCAACTTAAAGACTCAAATTCGATGATGATGGTTATATCATGTGTTCTGCTTACTGACCAGTGTTGGGCGGTTCTTTGATTTTCTTTGATTCTATTCAAAGAACTGAAAGTTCTGGGTATTTGGGAAAAAATCAGAATTAAGAAATGACCAGTTCCAGGTATTAAAAAAATCAGAATCAAAGAGCTGGTCAGTTGACCCAGGTATTTGAAAAACATCAGAATGAAAGAACAACCGGTTCTGGGTATTTCAACACCCTCAAAGAACTGCCAGGGAGACCCTGCTGGAAATGCTGGGAGACTAAGGTCCCTACAGCTTTGTGTCTTGAGTCTTGAGCTGAAAGCTCAAACTTTACTAAGGTGCACCTTAATGTTAATCACAAACAACAGACATGCAGGATTCAAGAGTCCAGTCCAATATTCCTGATTTTTGTGTTGTCTACAATACAATGGTTTGTTAAGACAGCCCATTGTATCATGGTAAATGCCAGTTTCAGCAATAATGGTCTCCCTCCTCTTTCTCCCTTCCCCTCCCACTCTGCTCTTCCACAAATTCCTCTTCCCCTGTTAGTGCTCCGAGTCAATCTATGGCCACAAAAAGCTAGCATATGAGTGGTTTCACTGTCCAAGGTCAGTCACATTGATTACTTGCCTAAGCTTTTGAGGTTCACGAGATCTTTCAAATCAACTCCTGAAAGCCATGGGATGGGACTTTGCAGACACTCATCTTCCCACTTTGGAAGGACCTGAAGCTCTAATGAAAGAGGAGCAGTAGCAGAATTTTGCAATGAGAACACAGATTAAAATCAATGCATACAGATCTGGTTCCAATTCACAGCTGTGGTTCTTTTGTTGATTTTGCCTTTCATGTGGAGACATCGTCATAGTTGTTGCTGTTAGGCAATATTAAGGTCGAGAACTGGAAGGACTCTTTTTTGTTTGCACTGAAGGAGTTTGTGCAAAACTTCTTAAATTTCATCCAACTGTGGTACTATGAGCTTCTTAGTCAGGAATTCTTGCTCAATTGTGTCCCTGCATAATTAGAGACTGTTAAACTTTGGATCAAGTCATTGGCTACAAGCCCTGAGGTTTTTGGCCAGGCTATGCAGGTGCACAGTACTTTGGTTCAGAAGATTGCTTGGCCTCTATCCACAGTACAGAGCTTATGAAGTCAGTGGGGATACTGCGATGAAGTATTTGTGATAGATGTCACATTATTTGGTTAAGAAGATTAATGAGTGAATGGTAAATGAAACATGTCCAAGTGGAATGATGCAGTCTCTGCCACAAGAGTGACCCTTTGTTCACCCCTTACCGAGTTGACTCCTTGACACAGTTTCTGAACACCTCAAAGGAGGAAATGGGGAATCACTGAATCTTGGTCCAACAGCTCAAAAGCCCTTGGTTGTCACTCTACTTCACTAGAGAACCCACTGGTTACATTGGTTGTAATGGTCAACAGCATGTACCTACTAATGTTGGAGTCCAGACAAGTTGCAAGGTGACCAAAGGCACTGACCATCATCCTGTTGGCAAATCCTGAAACCCAAGTGACAAGAGGCAATCGGTGTATGTACTGAATGATCACAAAGTGTTCAATATTGGTGTATTGTTGCAATGGATGCAACAACATTCTAACTGTACGTTGATAGATAGGTAAATCAGTTCAGATGCTGTGCAGGGAGGATTTATTTAGTGGGCCTCATTAGAGTATCAGGATAGAAGCTCCATGCAATATTTTTTTTAAGTGTTGTGCCATTTTGGGTTTATGAACAGGTGAATGATTTAGATTCACTTGAGTGCCCAATGACCATGGCCACATCACATGCACTATCCACCTCCAGCTATCTACTTTGCACTCCCTTAATCATCAATGTCTCCATCTGTAACCATCTGCTCCTTTTCCACAGCCCTTTTTCTGGCCGGGCCCATCAGGCTTTGACAATAATTTGGGGGTTAATTCAGTCAGAGGATGAGACCACAGCTAGTTTTCTTATGCTTGATCCTGACCAATTTTTTGGAAGAGATAGTATAAGTGCAAATATTCTTGCAACAGATCTTGGTTATGAAACAAGTAGTCTTTGGCCGCCAAAAGATTCTCATGAAGTTCAGTTCCCATATCTAACATCACCAAAACCAGTAGACATTTTGCAAAGACCTTTAGATGGAGAGTCATCCAGAGAACATCCGAGTACCAGCAACAGCAGGCTGGCCTTAGACGGAGGTGAAATGATTGACTATAGTGAGACAAAGTTTTTAGAAAATTACAATTTCCTTGATATGGGATTAGGTGGTAATCACAGACAAGGTAGTTCCATTGTTGTGAGAAGTCCTTTGGATTTTGAAGGGCTTGCAGCTGCTGTGGGTGCACACACTGTACAGATGGAACAAGTTCAGGCAACAAAGCTGCATAGAGATCCCTTGTGACATGCCCTTCTAGGTGGACCCTCAAGTGTGGGGATTTGCCTAGGTGGGGCCCAAGTCCAGACCACTGTGCAACGGCCCCTGCAGTGGTTTGGGTTGCAAGTCTAAATGCTGGGTTGGGTTCGATTTCCAGTTTGACAAGCTCACGAGCCACATAGGTGCCAACAAATGAGGGTTTGAGGAAGGGGGCCCAAGGTATTGTCCTCGGAGTGCTAAGTCTTCGAACTAAACAAGTCCGTGGTTAGGCCAGAAGATGAGAGATGGTAATCCCGGGCAACAAGGCCTTGGACCACTTGGAAAGTCTGTAGCAAGTTTTAGTCCCACCCATCTAGAGGTCTGAAATAGCCAAGGTTGCGAGACAAGTCTAAATGCCATAGCTTCACCAAGTGCATGATTTTTCCCATATGTAGGTAGCATAGGTGTTTAGGGAGGCACGTGAATGAAATAGAGGCAGTGGTGCAATGGCATCAAGGCATATTCAAGTGTGAGATTTGGTATCAGAACATGCTCCTAGGGTTGATTGGAAAATCTTCTAAGGCATCCAAGGAAGGCAGAAATGTTTCCAAGGCAAATGGCCTTGGATGAGCCTATACCCAGATGAGCTTGTACTCAGGACAATGGTTGTGGTGGAACCCAAGGGCAAGAAGAAGTACAAGACCGAGAAGGAGAAGGAAAAGGATGCAATTGTGGAAGACTTGATCACTTTGGGTCAAATCATGATTGGTGAGCAACTTCATGTTGAAGAGGCTCAAAGCATCAGAGACCTAGTGGAGGAGGTAGTGAAAGCCCTTCCACAAAAGATTAAGAAGAATACGAAAGGGAAGGATGAGGTGGGCTCGAGCAAAGCGAAGGCGCATGAAAAACTCCTTCCCCCATCATTCGAAGGAAGGAAAAAAAGGGGAGCATGGGCTTTCCATTAAAAACTCTTGTGGCTTCCAAAAAAGAATAAAGGGAAGGAAAAAGTTCCAAAACCAAGAGAGTAGTCGTTTGAACACATCAATTTCCACTCGTCTTCTAAGTCAAGTGGGGATGTGCATTCTTTGATTCTCCTTTTTGATGGGCCAAAGAGAAGAAAAGGGAGCAATTAGGCCCTAGAACAACTAGAAGTGGACAAGTTTCCCCAAGCATGGGAGGTGGCAAGTCCAAAAGCAAACCAGATGTCCAAGGAGTTTTTGGCCTTCTTGGATGCTTTCCGATCATTCATGGTGCAAGAAGGGAAAACCATAGCAAAGTAACCATTAAATGCCCAAACAAATGGGCCAAATTGCGAAAAAGTTGGGTGTCATCGATGGTGCTTTAAATTGGGGCTCCACCAAGGTGACCATTAAAGTGAGGCTATTCAACTCCTTTGTAGGGAAAGAAACCAAGACTAGACATGTGCGGCCGTGGCTACACCAAATGGAAACGTACATGGAATTGTAGTGCCTTAAGACTAACAAGGAGCAAATTCGTTTTGCTCAAACTTTGTTGAAGGAACACACGTGGGAATGGTCGATGTTTCAAAAGTAGGAGACATTCGACCTCCTTGAAACCCTCACATGGGAGGAGTTCAAATTGTGACCAAACAAAAGGTTCTCATTGGACCACCTAGTGCTTTGGGATGTGATGAAGCTTTTGGAGCTCACCTAGGGGGATGATAGGGGCTCATTGGCCACCTACATTTAGGACTTTAATCAAATGTTGATTGTAGTCCCCCTCAAAGATGGGTATGCTTGGAAGTTGATCTTCTTGCATGGGTTGAAGCTCTAGGTGCACAAGATAGTTTATTAGAGGATTGATATTTCAGGTATTTGTTAAGGCTTGATGAAGATGGTGGAATGCATGGTGGATGAAGCCCTTGCATGCCCTTAGGGTGAAATCGGAAGCGGAGTCACCCAAAAGAACCAAGTTGGCCCAAGTAATGGAAGCAAGGGCCGCAATAAACACAAGTGGGGCCAAGGAAAGCCTAGGCCTCCAAGTGACAAAAAAAAGTCAATGGGCAAAAAGTCATTGGTTAAGAATGTGAAGCAAAACCTTCCCAAGGTCAAATGTTTCAATTGTGACAACAATAGACATTTGGCGAAAGATTGTCCCAAGCCACCTTGAGTAAGTGATTACATTGCCAAAGGCAAGTTAATTTTCCAAGGGTTTAAGGTTTAAGGTTTAGGCTGAAAATTAACTTACCTTTCACTAAAATAGGGGCTCATGAAAGTGAAGCCTCTAATCTATTAAAATTGAATTGTAAGATAAATAATGAAATTGTGGGTTGTCTTTTGGATTCAATAGCGCAATTTCATTCATGACCTTACAAGTGGTAGAGCGACTGGGAATCAAGACCAAATTAATGGCAGACCCCATCATAGTGCAATAGGCACAAAACATAGCTAGACCCTTGCTTAGCGTAGCATTAGGTGCCAAGTTGTTTTGTGGAGGAATTCAATTTTTTGAAAGTTTCACCTTGTGTTATTTAAATAATTTTGATGTAATTTTACGAAACACATTTTTGGATGCCTATAAAGTAAACATTCTCCACAACAAAGATAAGTTGAAAGTTTGTGCCACAGGTGGCTCTAAGTTAATGAACTTAGATGTGGATTATAATTATGCATTGGCTTCTATGGAAGTGAACTTGGTTACTTTAACTAGTGAGTTGGAGTCGCATAATTTTTTAATGTTTTTGAGAGTCTCCTAGGGGGGGCCTAAGCCACAAAAGGCGAGGCAACCTCTTGCTTATATTTTGGATTCACTCAATAAATTTTTGGAAGTTTTAACAAATGAAATTTCAAATGCCTTTCCACCTTGCATAAAGGTTGATCATAAAATTAAGATGGTGCTTAGAACAACTCCACCGTCCAAAGCACCTTATAGGTTAAACCAAAAGGATTTGAAAGAGTTTTTTAAAAAATTAAACAACCTCTTCAATTGGGGTTATATTTGACAAAGCAGGTTGCCCTATGGGGCACCTGTCTTGTTTATTGATAAAAAGGACAACAAGTTGAGAATTTTTATTAACTATCGTGTTTGAATAAAATAAAAAATAACCATCATTTGCCTTGCATTGATGATCTATTGGATCAATTCAATGGGGCCAAATATTTTAATCAAATTGATCTCAAGTCAAGGTATTATTAAATTTGCATTGTGAACGAGGATGTGGAAAAAATGGTAATGATAATTATATATGGCTCATATAAATTTTGGTGATGCCATTTGGGTTGTGTAATGTTCCATCAATGTTCACAACTTTCATGAATTCGATTTTCCATGAAAAGTTGGACAAATTTATGATCATTTATATTGATGATATCTTGGTGTATTCCAAGATGACATAAGAACATGTGGAACACTTGGAATATGTTTTGAGTAAATTCCGTGAAAACAAACTCTTTGCCAATAGGGTGAAAAGTGAGTTTGCTTAAGAGGAGATGGACTTTTTGGGGCATATGTTGTTGTGAGAAGAGGTGAGGCCCGACCCTAAAAAATTGCAAGCCATAAGAGATTGGAAAACACTAGTCACAATCCAAGGTGTACGATCCTTCTTAGGCTTAGTTAATTTATACCGAATGTTCATAAAAGGATCTTCGTAATTAACGAAATTGCTTTCAGGTCTCTTTAAAAATGAATTATCTTTCAAATGGAAGTAGGAGCAATAGAGAACATTTCAAAATTTGAAAGAAAAGCTTTTGTTCATCCCTATGTTGAAGTTCCCAAACTTCACAAAATCGTTCAAAGTGCACACAAATGCAAATGACTTCGCCATTGGTGGGGTGTTCATGCAAGATGGACACCCAATTGTTTTTGAAAACAAGAAATTGTGCAAGGCACAAATACAATGGCCAATTCATGAGAAGGAGTTGTATGTTGTCATGTGTTGTTTGAAAAAGTGCCAACATTACTTAGGGACACATAATACTAAGGTCTTTATGGACAACATCTCTTTGAGGTATTTCAAAACCCAACTGAAGGCCTCAATGAAACAACTGGGATGGCATGACACCTTGGCATTGTTGGATGTGGAGTTGATCCACAAACTAAGACATGACAATGTGGTCTCCGATGCACTAAATAGGAAGGGAGGAATTTCAAGTGGAAAAAACCTCAACCAAGACTCAAACATTAAAGGCCATCTTCCAAGGGGAGCTTACTAGAAAGGAAAATAAAGGAAGCTTATGTGCAAGACTCATTCATTCAACACCATTTTAAATAGTTGCGTGAATGAAAAAAGGTGAAAGGTATCAACTTAAAGGAGGGGTTGCTCATATGGAAATAGTTTCGAATCTATGTGCCAGCAAGGAAGCTATGGAAAAAGATCATGCAAGAAGAGCATGTGTTGCACATATGGCTTTTGAACAAGTTGTAAATTTCAATGGTTTTCAAATTTTCAAATTTTGTTCATGTTTCAATGCTTCCAACGAAGCTCTTCTATATGTGTTAGTACATATGGGTTTTGACCTTTCCAAGCTTTAGTTTTCTTTTAAAAATTCAATTTTTGAACAATGTCATTTCCAAGTTTTTCCATATGCGTTGGTGCACATGGCTAAATGGAGCTTTGCAACCTCCAAGAATTTTTATTTTTATTTTTGTTTTTCCAAGTTGCTAACTTCTTAGTCATTTTCTTCTTATTCCATGTATATGTCATATTTGTTGGCACATGTGACTTTTCAAGTTTGCATCTTTGTTATTTTGGTATTTTTTCCATTGTTCAAAGCTTCCTTAGGCTATGTCATGTTTCTTGATATGCATGGACGTAAAAACATTTCTAAACTTCTTTTCTTTTCTGGTTTCTTTCACTTATGCAACTCATTACAACCTTTTTGAATTTACCAACTTGTTTAAAACTTACATAATCATATGCTCCTATTTTTATGTTTTATTGTTATCAACTTTTTATTATCCATATAAAATATTTGTTGATGATTTTTGTAGGATGATGTTACCACCTCGTATGATTTGACCGAACCAACAATAGATTTGGTTGATGAAATTGATGTCGATAATTGGACTATTGATGATTATGAAGAACCAACGGACTTTCAAGCAAACCCACCTTCACTTGATGTTAAGCAAACCCTTATTTTTTAAAAGAAACAAAATGTGAATGTTGTTTTCAAATCCTTCCTCATTGAAGATGGCATCATGGAAATTCCTTTCTACCACATTATTTCCATGAAGGTTATAAGGCATGCACTTACGAATGACATCCTAAAGTTTAGGGGGGACTTCTACTCATGTTATCACCTTGGAGCTACAATATTTTATGTTTTTCTTGAATGGATTGAGGGATGCATTTTTTATGTCAACCAAGAAAGGACAAACAATTGGGATGATCATTGGAAGGCAATGAATGAAAAGTTTGAGGCATATTTACAATCCAAACCTTCTTTGCATCACCTCATGGGAAAGATGTTCCATGTTTGGGATGGAAATCATTGACTTTAAGTTTAGTGTTGATAAATCAATGAAGTACATGCAAAAAACAAATCAAGGCATGCATGTCCAAATCACAAGTTGGGTGTTTGATGCAAACATGGACAATCATGGTGCTATTCAATCCATAATGGATGGGCTCATTGTGTGAGTACAATTGCTTACTCCCTTAATATTACTAGTTTGTGACACAAAAATAATCCATCAAATTTTCATGTTTTTCTTTTGTGGGCACATAGGGCAATGGAAAGGGCACATGTGGTGTCAAGGTTTGTGCATTTCATATGCAATTTGAATATGGTGGGTCTTACAATTTTAATTAAATGGAAAAATGTATTGAAAAAGGAACAATATAATGAATGCATTAAGAAAGTTGGGAAGACCTGGTATCATTTGACTATCCTTGCCATGACAGAAAACTTGTTCAAGGTAAATTTTCTTCCTTCTATACAATATTCCATGGATTTATCATTATGTTGTGAAATTTCATGCAATTTTTACATATTGTAATCTTTTAAAGTGTTTGTTTCCATGCCATTGATGGATATATGTTGTTTGTGGGGCATTTTTTGGTTTGCAACATGAAATTCTTGATGCACAACACATGGTAGGAAAAGCTTATAAACAAAAAACTAATGGTCCTAGGACTTAAGGGGGTCTTCAAAAGGTGATGATGCAAGCCAAGCTCAGAACAAGGGAGTAACACAAGAATCAATTGGTGAAATTGTTCCTTATTGTTGATCCTTCTTTGGGGGCAAACTTCATTACCCAACTCAAGGTTCATTGGTCATGTGCAAAAGTTGGTTATGAGGAGATGACCCAAGAAAAATTGGTGAATGTGGCCACAGTTAAAATGGATCCACAAGAGAATTAGAATTTGGTTAAAATTTTAGAATGGGGACCAAATAATTCAAAACCAAAACTTCTTTCCACCTAGGCCAATAAATGAACCAACATTGGATCTTTGGTAGGAAAACATTTTGGTGGCAAGCACATATTTTCATCTACTTGCTTCTTTTTCTTTACACAACTTGTCAATATGCACATGAATCGCATAAATGTGTTTCGAGTTGTTGACACATGGATGTTTGGTTGTTCTGCAAGGTTGCATTATCTATATTTGCTTCTTACACCACTCAATGGGGGCATTTCCATATTGCTTTGGAATAAAGACTTAGTGAAAGGCATTATAACATACTTAAATAGACTCCATTCATTTTCTTAATTGTGTGTCAATCAATCATAGGAATGCTAAAAGGAATTTCAAGTAGATTGATGTGGTTTATTTGTGGTAGACTTTGTTCTTTGATGCAAATGTCCTCACCAAGCCTAAGGGATCCTTCAAATTTCATGAATTTGGTAACTAGTCGACCCACTTGCAAATCCTATTGAATTGGATGCAACTTCTAATCCAAATGTTCATTTGCCCATGAAAGCTACATATGAAACTTGGAGGGGTGCATAATATCGTAATCATGCATTCTTAGAGACATGTTTGCCTATTGGCTCAAGGATATTGGATTTCATAATTGGTAAAGGTTTGTGTACATTCAAATCTTCAAGTCAATTCACTAGTACAAAAGTGTGGTGCAGATCATTCGTTTAAATCACTATGGGACCTTAAAACTGAAATAGGTTCATTATATTCTAATGATTTCATCCTGGTTAGAGTTATTTCACCATAGAGTCACCATCTAAACATCATGTTTCATTACTAATTGACATAATTCACTATTATAACTTATTATGGTAAATAGGTTTATTACTATGTTATTATTTTAAATACCCTGAACTATCTTATATATTAAAGTTACAGGTCTGTCTGTCTGTCTGTCTGTCTGTCTGTCCGGGTAGTTTCCGGGCACTGCCCGGACCTTTGTTTGTTTGTTTGTTTTTTTTTTTTTTTTTTTTTTTTTTT
>Ga0209611_10002558_pt1 | contig 32021 bp, 28 predicted proteins | sample S1TSphgellanicum_3_FD_187693 | JGI IMG/M metagenome (GOLD analysis project Ga0209611, IMG submission 187693) | Host-associated microbial communities from peat moss isolated from Minnesota, USA - S1T2_Fc - Sphagnum magellanicum MG (SPAdes) (version 2) | ecosystem: Host-associated > Plants > Peat... | reverse complement strand
CGATCCTGAGACGCTCGAACAGGCGCTGGTCGGTGGCCGTGTCGGGATTCCCCGTCGTCAGCAACTTCTCGCCGTAGAAAATCGAGTTGGCGCCGGCCAGAAAACACAGGGTCTGCAGCTCGTCGCTCATGCCGGCCCGGCCGGCAGAGAGCCGCACGTGGCAGCGCGGCATCAGGATTCGCGCCGCCGCGATCATGCGCACGAAGTCCAGGGGGTCCAGCGCCGCGGTATCGGCGAGCGGCGTGCCCGGCACCCGCACGAGGTTGTTGATTGGGACGCTCTCGGGGTGTACCGGCAGCGTCGCCAGCGTGTGCAACAGAGCCGCACGGTCCGACGGCTGTTCGCCCATGCCGACGATCCCGCCGCAGCACACGTTCACGCCGGCATCACGCACGGCCGCCAGCGTGTCGAGACGGTCCTGGTAGGTCCGGGTGCTGATGATTTGCCGGTAATAATCGGCGGAGGTGTCGAGGTTGTGATTGTAGTAATCGAGCCCGGCGGCCTTCAGTTGCTGTGCCTGGGCGGGAGTCAACATGCCGAGCGTCGCGCAGGTCTCGAGACCGAGATCCTTGACCGCACGAATCATCGCGAGCACTTTGCGCAGGTCCTTGGGTTTTGGCGCCCGATAGGCCGCGCCCATGCAAAAGCGCGTCGCGCCCGCCTGCTTGGCCCCGGCCGCGCGGGCCACGACGGCATCGAGTTCGAGCAGTTCCCCGGCTTCGAGGCCCGTGTCGTAACGCACGCTCTGAGGGCAATAGGCGCAGTCTTCCGGGCAGGCGCCCGTCTTGATGCTGAGCAGAGTGCTGATCTGCACCGTGTTCGGCCGATGGAAATGCCGGTGCACCTGTTGCGCCCGGAACATCAGGTCCATGAACGGCAGCTCGAGCAGCTCCGCAACTTCCTCCAAGGTCCAATCGTTGCGAATCTGCATGTTTCAATGGCACCCCTGCCGCGTTTCAAGGGCTCAAGAGTATTCAGTCGAGCGGCGCTTAGTCAACCAAACCCCGCCGCGCGGGTTGACGAGGCCCCGGTACTCCGCGACAGGCCTCAACGAAAAATGAAGTCGAGGGCGATGCCGACGAACACCGCCATGCCGAAATAATGATTGTTCAAGAACGCCCGGAAACACGCCGCCCGATCGCGATCCCGTATGAGCCAGAGGTGGTGCACGAAAAACCCGGCCCCGACCCACAGCCCGACCCAGTACCAGTTGCCGAGGCGCGTCATGCGTCCGGTCAGATACAGTGTCAACAGGGTCATCGCCTGGAGTACGGCGATGATGTGACGGTCCGAATCTCCGAACAGGATCGCTGTCGAACGCACGCCGATCTTCCGATCATCGTCACGATCCACCATCGCGTAGATCGTGTCGTAGACGGTGACCCATAAAAGATTCGCGACGAACAGCAGCCAGGCCACCCTCGGCACGCGCTCGAGCTCCGCCGCAAACCCCATCGGTATGCCCCATCCGAAACACAGGCCCAGATAGAGCTGGGGTACGGAGAGGAACCGCTTGATGAACGGGTACGTGATCGCGAGGAATGCGCCGCCGACGGCGAGCAGCAAGGTGTACCGGTTCAGCTGCAGTGCGAGCGCGAGTGAGGCGAGCACGAGGATCGCGAACAGCACGAGGGCTTCCGGTGGCGAGAGGCGTCCGGCGGCCAGCGGCCGGTCCTTCGTGCGCTCGACGTGCGGGTCGAAGCGGCGGTCGGCATAGTCGTTGATCACGCAGCCTGCCGACCGCATGAGCACGGTGCCCACCACGAAGATGACGAAGACCGCCGGGTTCGGCTTACCTCGGCCTGCGATCCACAGGGCCCACAGAGTCGGCCACAGCAACAACCAGATGCCGACGGGCCGGTCGAGCCGCATGAGCCGCGCATAGTCCCCGAGGGTGGCAAACACCTGAGGCAGCACCTGGGTGCTGAGCGGATGATAGCGGGCGCGGTACAGGAACCAGCGCCAGCGCTCGACCAGCGCCTGCGCCAGCTCATCCCCATTGCGCGGCAGCGTCATCGCGCGGCGGCATCATCGCCCGTTCCGAGGCGTTCGGCCGGCGCTCCGGAGGGCGCCGCTGCGGCGTTGGAGGGTTGCATCATCGGAGTATTCTAGCCGACGCGCCCGTACTGCTCGGCGTTGCCGACCCAACGGCGCACGAGCGGTTCGGCGAGTTCCGGCCAGTGCGTGAGGATTTGTTCGGCCGCCAGCTGCACCCGCGGCAGGATATCGGCATCGCGCAATAAATCCGCGACGCGCATCTGCGCGAGGCCGGTCTGGCGCGTTCCCAGCAGTTCGCCCGGCCCGCGCAATTCGAGATCGCGCCGCGCGACCTCGAAGCCGTCGTTGCTCGCACGCATGACCGCGAGGCGCTGGCGCGCCAGGGCCGAGAGGGGCGCCCGATAGAGCAGCAGGCAGGAACTCGAGTGCCGCCCGCGACCCACGCGGCCGCGCAGTTGATGCAGCTGGGCGAGTCCCATGCGTTCGGCGTTCTCGATCACCATCAGCGTCGCATTCGGCACGTCGACGCCGACCTCGATGACCGTCGTGGCCACGAGCAGATGGATCTGGCCGGCCTTGAAGCGCTGCATCGTGTGGTCCTTGGCGCTCGGCGGCATGCGCCCGTGGACCAGCCCGACGACCAGGTCCGGCAGGGCGGCAGCGAGCGCCTGGGCGGTTTCCTCGGCCGCCTGAAACGGCAGATCCTCCGATTCGTCGATGAGCGGACAGACCCAGTAGGCCTGCCGACCCTGCAGGCAGGCGTTGCGGATGCGCAGCACCACCTGGTCGCGGCGCTGATCGGCGAGCACCACGGTCTCTACGGGCTCGCGCCCGGGCGGCAGCGCGTCGATCACCGAGACATCGAGGTCGGCATAGGCCGTCATGGCCAGGGTGCGCGGAATCGGAGTCGCGGTCATGATCAGCTGGTGCGGCCGGTAGCCGTCGTGCACGCCCTTTTGCGTCAAGGTCAGCCGTTGATGCACGCCGAAGCGGTGCTGTTCGTCGACGATCACGAGCGCGAGCGAGGCGAACTCGACGCCCTGCTGGAACAAGGCATGCGTGCCGATCACCACCCGAGCGCCACCCCCGCGGATCGCGGCCAGCGTGGCGGCGCGCGTCTTGCCAGCCTGGCGCCCCGTGAGCAACGTCACGTCGACCGAGAGCGGGCCCAACCAGCGTTGAAAGTTTTGGGCATGCTGATCCGCCAGCAATTCGGTCGGCGCCATCAAGGCGACCTGATGCCCCGCCTGCAGCGCGCGAGTTGCGGCGAGCGCCGCGACCAGGGTCTTACCGCAACCGACGTCACCCTGCACCAGCCGCAGCATCGGTTTCGCCAGGGCGAGGTCCGCCTCGATCTCGCCGATGACGCGGCGCTGCGCGGCAGTGAGCTCGAACGGCAAGGCGGCGAGCAATGCGTTCTTCAGTGCCGCGTTCGGTGCGAGCGGCCGCCCCGGGTCGCCCTGCACGCGGTGGCGCAGCAGCTTCAACGAGATCTGATGGGCAAGCAGCTCCTCGAAGGCGAGCCTGCGCTGGGCCGGATGGCGCCGTTCGAGCAATGCAGCCACCGGCGCGTCGGCGGCCGGCCGGTGCACGGTCGCGATCGCGGCGTGCAGCGTCGGCAGATCCGTACCCTGGAGGACGGCGGCCGGGATCAGGTCGAAGAGCGGCGCGTCCGCCGTGGCATCGAGCGCGAGGCCCACGAGCTGGCGCAGGCGGGCCTGCGTCAAGCCTTCGGTCGCGGGATAGAAAGGCGTGAGGTGCTCCCCGGGCTCGCTTGCGGGGCCGTTCGCAGCGTCGACGCGGCGGTACTCCGGATGGATCATTTCGAGGGCCTGGAGGCCGCGCCGCGCCTCGCCGAAGCAGCGGATGCGCAGACCGCGCGCCAGCGCGCGCTGTTGTGCGGCCGAGAAATGGAAGAACCGCAGCGTGAGGGACCCCGAGCCGTCGGCGATCCGGCACAGCAGCTGGCGCCGGCCGCGGAACGTGACCTCGGTGAGCTCGATATCACCCTCGACGGCGGCCCGCTGGCCCGGCCGCAGCTCGCCGAGCGGCACGATCCGGGTACGGTCCTCGTAGCGCAGCGGCAGCAGAAATACGAGATCCTGCAGCGTCTCGACGCCGAGCACACGCAGCCGCTGCGCGAGCGCATCCCCCACGCCACGCAGCGTCGTGACCGGCGTCGATGACAACGGAGTGTTCTTGGCCGCGCGCGAAGGGACAGCCGCCTTTAAGCGATGGTCCTTAACACGCGCTGCACGTCCGGCATGCGGCGGATCGTGCGGATGATGCGGGCGAGATGCTTGCGGTCCCGCACCTGCAGTTCGAGCGTGAGCGCGGAGGTGTCGGCGTCGCGCTCCTCGAGCACGACGTGGTCGATGTTGGTCTCGGTGTCCGCCACGCTGGAGGCGACGGCGGCGAGCACGCCGACGCGATTGCTGACCTCGAGCTGGATCTCCGAGCTGAACGAGCGCCCCTCGGTTCCCTCCCAGGCGACCGGAATCCACTTCTCGGGCTGCTTTCGATAGCCGGCGAGGTTGCCGCAGCTCTGCCGATGGATCATCACACCGCGACCGGCGCTCAAGTAGGCCATGATCGGATCGTTGGGAATCGGAAAACAACAGCGGGCATACGTGACCAGCAATCCCTCGGTGCCCGCGATCATCAGCGGACCGCTCGCCACGTGTTCGCCGTTTTCCTGAGGCGGCTGGAGCCGGCGCGCCACGAGCGGCGCGAGGCGTTCGCCGAGGCCGATCTTCTCGAACAGCTCGTCGGCATCCTTCAGTGCGAGCTCCTTCACGACCGCATCGACATCGGCCGTCGGGATCTTCTTGAGATTCAGCGAAAATTCCTCGAGCGCCTGGCCCAGCAGACGTTTGCCGAGCTCGACCGCCTCGCCGCGCTTCATGTTCTTCAAGTATTGGCGGATCGCCGCCCGCGCCTTCGCGGTGACCAGGAAGCCCGACCAGGACGGGTTCGGCGTCGCGCCCTTCGCGGTTATGATCTCCACCGTCTGACCATTGCGCAGCGGTGTGCGTAATGGCACGAGGCGCCGGTCGACCTTGGCCGCCACGCAACGGTTGCCCACGTCGGTGTGGATCGCATAGGCGAAGTCGACCGCGGTCGCGCCGGTCGGCAGGCGCAGGATCTTGCCCTTCGGCGTGAACACGTAGACCTTGTCGGGGAATAGGTCGACCTTCACACTTTCCAGGAACTCCTCCGAACTTCCGCCTTCCTGGATTTGGACGAGGCTCGCCAGCCACTCGCGCGCCCGGTCGTGTTCGATGCCGCCGTAGACGTCGCCGCCGGACTTGTATTTCCAGTGGGCGGCGATGCCCGATTCGGCCACCCGGTGCATCTGCTCGGAGCGGATCTGAACCTCGATCGGGATTCCGTTCGGACCGAACAGCGTCGTGTGCAGGGATTGATAGCCGTTCACGCGGGGTATCGCGATGTAATCCTTGAAACGCCCCGGCATCGGCTTGTAGAGCCCGTGCACGAGGCCGAGCGTGCGGTAACAGGTGTCCGCCGAATCGACGATGATGCGAAAACCGTAGACGTCGACCATCTCGTTCAGCGAAATGCCCTTCAACTGCATCTTTTTGTAGATGCTGTAGAGGTGTTTTTCACGTCCCTCGACGCCGCCCTGGATCGATGCTTTCTTGAGTGCGCCTTTGATGGTCTCGGCGATCTTGCCGACGAATTCCTTCTGATTGCCGCGCGCCCGCTTCAGTTCGCGCTCGAGGACCTTGTAACGGTAGGGGTAGAGCGCCCGGAAGCCCAGATCCTCGAGTTCGAGCTTGACCGCATAGAGGCCGAGGCGTTCGGCGATCGGCGCATAGATCTCGAGGGTTTCACGGGCGCTGCGGCGCCGCTTGATGGGCGGCATGACGCCGAGCGTGCGCATGTTGTGCATGCGATCGGCCAGCTTCACCATGATCACGCGGATGTCCCGCACCATGGCGAGCAGCATCTTGCGGAAGCTCTCCGCCTGGGCCTCCTGGCGGTTCTTGAACTGGATCTGGTCCAGTTTGCTGACGCCGTCGACGAGGTCGGCGACGACCGCACCGAACAGGGAGGCGATCTCGGCCTTCGCCGTCGGTGTGTCCTCGATGACGTCATGCAGGATCGCTGCGACCAGGGTGTCGCCGTCGAGCCGCAGATCCGCGAGGATGTCGGCGACGGCGACAGGGTGGGTGATGTACGGTTCGCCGGAGACGCGCTTTTGTCCCTCGTGACGCTCCGCACTGAATTCATAGGCCTCGCGGACCCGCTCGATCTGGGCCGGCGGCAGATACGTCTCGAGTTTGTCCAGTAATTGGCTGATCCCGGTGGAGCGTCTTCCACCGGGCAGGAAACCAAGTATGGAAGACGCATAGTCCATCGGGTCGGCGGCTTACCGTTGGAGCGGAGTCAATCCCCTAGCCCGAGCTGGGGTGCCCGAAAATCCGACGGCAGGTCGAGTTCGCTCACGATCGGTGCCGGCTGCTGGACCGGCTCTTCCGGCTCCTCGAGCATTTCGAGCGTGATGTTGCCTGCCGCAATTTCGCGCAAGGCGACCACGGTAGGCTTGTCATTCTCCCATTCGACGGTCGCTTCGGCGCCGTTCGCGAGCCGCCGGGCCCGCTTGGCGGCCAACAGCACGAGATTGAACAGGTTGGGTTCGTTCTGGAGACAGTCCTCGACCGTGATTCTCGCCATGTGTGATGATTTCCGTAACTGGGATCGTGAACGATAGCAGGATTGCCGCCGCAGCTCCAATCCAATGGCGCCGGGCGTGCGATGGCGCTGGGACGCGCTGGATATGCGCTGGCTATGCGCTGGCCCGGACGCGCTGGCGCGGGACCGGCGGTCCCGAGCGGGACGCTACTTGCGTGTGCCGCTCAGCGCAGCAATCGGTCCGCCAACCTCAGGATTTCCGGACGTTGCGAGCGCAGAGCGGCACCGCGGCCCTCGATGATGTCCTCGAGTTCCGCGACGGCTTGGTCGAAGCGATCGTTGACGACCACGTAGTCGAACTCGCTAAAGTGACTGAGATCGCGCACCGAGTCCTTGAGCCTGCGTTTGATCACGTCTTCCGAGTCCGTGCTGCGTTGCCGTAACCGGTCTTCGAGTGCACGACGGGATGGCGGCAGAATGAAAATGCTCGGCGCCTCGGGCAGACGTTCGCGAACCTGCTGAGCGCCCTGCCAGTCGATCTCGAGCAGCAGCCTCTCACCGGCCGCCAGCGCCTGCTCGACGGTAGCGGCGGCAGTCCCGTAGCGGTGGTCGTAGACGCCGGCGTGCTCGAGAAATTCGCCCTGCGCGACCATTTCCATGAACCGCTGCGCCGAGACGAAATGATAGTCCTTGCCGTCGATTTCCGTGGGCCGGGGCTGGCGCGTCGTGTATGACACCGAAAACCTCAGGGCCGGTACGCGCTCCATGAGCGCCTTGACCAGGCTGGTCTTGCCCGCCCCTGACGGCGCGGAGATCACGTATAGGCGGCCGCGTTCGGGCGCCGGTTCAGGGCCGCTGTGCATCTTGGACCGGCCTAGTCGAAGACCGGAGTTGGAAGTCGCATCGGCAATATGAGCATTGGATTCCTGGAAGATTCCATGGGTGTTTACGATCGGGCGGTGGGTTTGCCGAGGTCGTCACCGTTTGGACGTCCGCTGGGCCCTGGCCTGTTGCACCACGCCGCGCAGCTCGATGCGCAGCGCCGGTCCCTGCAGTTCGTCGCAGATACCCGGCAGGTCGTCGCAGACCCCCGCGTCGTTCGACAGTGTACTCTCGTTTGAGCGGGTCGCCGCCGAACCCGGATCATGCATACTGGCATGGTGAACATCTACACCGTCGGATATGAGGGCTTGGGGCCGGCGGACTTTCTCCGGCAACTGCGATGCGCGAACGTCGGGATGGTCGTCGACGTGCGCGATGTTCCTCTGTCCCGAAAGCGCGGATTTTCGAAAACGGCCCTGGCGGATGCGCTCAGTGCCGTGGGGCTTCGGTATCTGCATGTCCGCAGCCTCGGCTGTCCGAAGCCGATCCGCGATGAATATCGCGCAACTCGCGATTGGGGGGCGTACACGGCGGCCTTCATGAAGCATTTGAAGGAGCAAGCCACGGCCGTCTGCGAGCTGGCTCGTCTCTGCGAAGGCATTACTGCGGCGCTACTTTGCTACGAAGCGGATGCGGGGCTTTGTCACCGAACCTACGTGGCCCGCGCCGTAGCCGCCATTTCAGGCGGCAGCGTATTGCACATCGGCGGGGCCGGCATCAGGCCGGATTGGGCGGTCCTTAGCGGCTGAGGCGGAACCCACAGAGCGTCAATTCGGAAGAGCGTTTGGATAGCGTCAACTGACAACGTGCCGGAAGCGGGTCTATTTGCCTGCCCGATGTTTGATCCGCTCGATGCGTCGAAATCGTAGGGCGGACCAGTCTGCATCGATTGCGACCTGTCGAACGGTATCGAAGCCGGATTTCCGCAGGATGTCCCAGCCGCTATCGCGATTGAAATCGCATTGGTATTTCTTCGAGGTACCCTTCGGGTAGGCAAACCATAGCAGCGCATCGCCTGATGCCTTGCTCACGACCGCCGCAGCGACCTTGTCGAGCTCAGCCTTCGTCACGACAAAGGCGAGCACGAACGTCAATTCCTCGACCCCCACGATGCGTCGATGAACACGAATGCCTCCGAGCGCCTCGAGCTCTGCCGCAAATGAGTCCGGCGCGTTCAGGATCGCGATCTCTTTCTGATCCTTCAGATTGAGCTTAGCCCACAAACTACTCATGATGGATTTGGTTGGGACGTTGGGACTGCGAAATCAGGGGCACCGCGGCGCGATTTGCTTCGCTCAGGGCCTAGAGTAAATATACTCAAGACCCGGAGCAAAAGTGAAGACTGGCTTCCGAACGAGGTGTTTCGATGCGCGGAAGGTCACGCACTTCATGATTGCTCGACTCACCGTCAACCGGGTGTTGTACGATCAGAAATTAAGCGGTACGAGCAGAAAGTAAGCCGAGGATTGCGCGGCGAATCGACGGGCGGACGCTTCACTCTACACTGCTTCCTGGGCTTTCGTGCCTGCTCCGATGATCGGTTGTTTTACTCAAGATATTGAGTAAAAATACTCAGCGTCGTGAGTAAAAAGAAAACCGATTATCGGCGCCCGCAAAGCCCCGTTCTCGCCGACCGGCTCGCCGAACCGCGCCGCTTTCTGCAGGTCGTGGCCGGTCCGCGCCAGGTAGGCAAGTCTACTCTTGTTCAGCAAGTGGCCTCGGAATTAGGTGTGCCCGTCCGCTACGTTAGCGCGGACGAGCCGACGCTCCGGAGCTCCGACTGGATCAGTCAACAATGGGATGCCGCGCGGCTCGAAACCGCCGGCGATGCTGGCGCTGTGCTCGTGCTAGACGAAATTCAGAAGATCCCCTCGTGGTCGGAGACGGTCAAGCGGCTCTGGGACGAGGACACGCGCAAAAAGCGCCCGCTCAAAGTAGTGCTGCTCGGGTCGGCCCCGCTGCTGATTGCCCAGGGACTGACGGAGAGCCTAGCAGGTCGCTTCGAGACCTTGCGCCTGCCGCACTGGTCCTACGCCGAGATGCGCGAGGCCTTCGGCTTCACGCTCGATCAGTACTTGTACTTTGGCGGATATCCCGGCGCGGCGCCGCTGGCTCATGATCCTGTCCGATGGGCACGCTACATCTCGGACAGTCTCATCGAGACCTCTATTGCACGCGACGTGCTGTTACTCACGCGCGTGGACAAGCCGGCGCTGCTCCGTCGCCTGTTCGAGCTGGCGTGCCGGTATTCCGGTCAAATCCTGTCCTACACGAAGATGCTCGGGCAGATGCAGGACGCCGGCAACACGACGACGCTCGCGCACTACCTCGACCTCCTGGCTGGCGCCGGGATGGTTTGCGGTCTTCAAAAATATGCGGGCGACGCGGCGCGTAGTCGGGGTTCCAGCCCGAAGCTGCAGGTTTTCAACACCGCACTGATGACGGTAACCGCCGGAATCAGCCCGGAAGAAGCACGGTCGGATCGGGAATTTCGCGGCAGATTGGTGGAGTCCGCCGTCGGAGCCCACCTCGCCAACGCTGCTGCGGCCGGGGAGTGCGAGCTCTTCTACTGGCGCGATCGGGGGCAGGAAGTCGATTTCGTGGTCAAGGCCGGCTCCCGACTAACCGCAATCGAAGTGAAGAGCGGGCGCGCGCCGCAGGCGCATGCTGGAACGGCGGCCTTCGCGGCGGCGTTCAAGGTGAAGCGGAAGTTGCTCATTGGCGGCGATGGTGTTCAGGTCGAGGAGTTTTTGCATCGGCCAATCGCGGAGTGGCTCGCGGCATGAACCCCACGGAAGATATGGGCACGGGTACCCGCAACTTGATTACCGTCACGGCCACGAGGTTACGTCCAATGTGGATTGGTACAAGCCCAGCCTTTCGCCATCGCCAGAAAGAAACGCAGCTGAACTGCTATGAGCAGTCAGAAAATACCGGGCCGAGAAGCGGGCACCTGTGACCGTCGGTTGAGGGTCGATCAGAGACAGTGTCCGGCGGCCATAACGCGGACCTTTAGGCTTTAGGAGTGAGGCAGGATAGACAATAGGCTGCCGTTTGCTACGAACAGTGCGCTGGCGTCGGACCCGGGCGGCCAGCCACAAGGTTCTACCTGGCCGTTCACTTATCGTGATCCAGCGTCGCTGTAAAGCCGATGCCGCGCCGCTTCGGGGCTGGTGGATTCATGAGTTCTCGAATGGCCGAGAGAATGGCGGCGATGGCTTCATCATGGTCGGAGAGCTTCTTGTCGATCCGCGCTTCGAGCTGTGCGAAGCGGCGCGCCAGTTCCTTGTTCGATCCGAGTAAACCGCGCAGTTGCACGAAGGCGCGCATGATCTGAATGTTGACCGCTATCGCGCTGTCGCTGTTGATGACGGAAGACAGCATGGCAACCCCCTGTTCGGTGAAGGCGTAAGGCAGATACTTGCGGTGCGCGCCGCGGCCTGGCTTTAAGGTCACATTTTGTGACCTTAAAGCGTTCCACTCCGCGGTGGTCAATTGCATCATAAAATCGGCCGGGAAGCGCTTGCGGTTACGTTTTACCGACTGCAGCAAGACCTTGGGCGCGACGCCGTAGAGGGCGGCAAGCTCGGCATCGAGCAGGACGCGCTGTCCTCGTAATACAAAAATGGCGCGGGCGATGCGCTCAGTGGCAATCAGCTTGGGCACTGTATTTCTTGTTCGTTGCTCTGGGACTACGCGCTCGTGCGACGGAGCCGCAGGGGTGCCACCTTTCGCTCGCCGCGCTCGATTTCCAGCAAGAGCGCCGTCCACGTTTCAAGCGCGGCGCGGCGCTCCGCAAAATAGTCGTGCCTGTTGTACACGCCCTGAATACCAGGCAGCTTGTGGTTGAGGCAGCGCTCCGCGACCTCGCTGCGAATCCCCAGCGAGGACAGATGCGTTCGCATGGTTCGCCGCAGGTCGTGAATCGTAAATGCGTCCAGCCCGTGATCGACGCCGGCAAGGGCGGCGTTCAAGGTGTCGATGCCGACGTGCAGAGCGCGCTGCCGGCGGTCGCGGCGCCGCTTTGGAAATACGAATTCGCCGCCGCTGGATAACTCGGCGAGGGATTTAAGCCAGCCAACGACCGCAGGCACCAAGGGGATGGAGATCGGCGCAGCCGTCTTGGTTCGGCTCGCCGGTAGCCGCCACACCGGACCTGAATCCGTCGCGCCATCGAGGTCAAACTCTCTCCACCTGGCGCCCAGCAATTCACCCTTACGTACGCCGAGGGCCAGCAGCAGCTTGATCGTCAGCAGATTGGTGCTACCGAAGCTCCGCGAATCTCGCAGTGCCTTGAACAGCTTCTCGAGCTCGGCCCGCATCGACCAATGTGCGTTTGGCGCGCGCGGCCTCACGGGCCTCCGCCAGCTCCATATCGGGGTAGCTACCAAGCGCCATCCACCGATGAGCTAGCGGTGTAGCTACGCACCCAGCAACGACAATAGCGCCGTCGGGTCGTGGAAGTCCATGACCGTCAGCAGACAATTATTGCTTGATTTATAGAGAAATACGAAGCCGCGCTGGACGCGATCGAACATCCCTGGAAGCTACTCGATGTTCTGCACCTGTTCGCGCATCTGCTCGATCAGCACCTTCATGTCGACTGCCGCGCGGGTGGTTTCGAGGTCCTGGGACTTCGACGACAGCGTGTTGGTTTCTCGATTGAGTTCCTGCATCAGGAAGTCGAGCCGCCGGCCGGCCGGCTCGCTGCCGCCGAAGGTCTTGCGCACTTCGGCGATGTGCCCGCGCAGGCGGTCGAGTTCCTCATCCACGTCGAGCCGCTGAGCGAGCATCGCGAGTTCCTGCTCGAGGCGGTCATGGTCGAACTCGCTGACCAGTTGCGCGATGCGTTCTCGCAGCTTGGCGCGGATCCGCGTGCGCACCTCGGGAAGACGTTCGGCCACCCTGGCTGCAAAATCGAGGATGCCGGAGCAGCGCTGGTCGAGAGCGAGCTGGAGCCGGGCGCCTTCGCTGTCGCGGAAGCGGGTGAGTTCCGCGAGCGCCTCGGCGAGCAGGCCGTTCGCGGCCTCCAGCATCGGTTCCAGATCGCGCGTGGCGTCGCGGACGATGCCGGGCCAGCGCAGCATGTCCATGACCTCTACGTGGGCCGCATCCCCGACCTGGCTCGCGAGGTGACGAACGCGCTGCGTCAGCGCAGCGAGCAGCGTGGTATCGACCTCGAGCGCACCGCTCGTCTCGCTCGGGCGAAAAAACAGTGAACAGTCCAACTTCCCGCGGCGTACGGTGCCGGCGATGGCCTGGCGGAACTCCGCTTCGGCGCTGCGAAACTCTTCGGGCAGGCGGCAACCGACCTCGAGGAAGCGATGATTGACGGTCTTCAACTCCCAGGTCAACGAGCCCCACGGGAACTGGCGCTCACGCCGCGCGAAACCGGTCATGCTACGGATCATAGGGGTTTGCGCCATAATTTAGGATAGGCTGAGAGTTTATCACCCGGGAGCCCAATGCAGATCGAGACCGCAGAGGTGAGTCTGATCGGCCACCGCGAAGAGAATCAGGACCGGGTCGGCATCGCTGCGGACGAGGACGCCGTGCTCATGGTGGTGATCGATGGCATGGGCGGTCATGCTCAGGGAGCGCGCGCGGCCGAAACTGCGCTCGCGGCGCTGCTCGAGGCTTTCTGGCATACTCCGCGTCCGATCTTCGATCCGCTCGGCTTCCTGCATCTGTCCATCGGGCGGGCCCATGAGGAGGTCGTCAAGCTCGGATCGGGGCTCGGCGTGGAGACGCGGCCACGGGCGACGTGCGCGATTTGCCTGGTGCAGGAATCGGCCGCGTATTGGGCCCATGTCGGCGACAGCCGGGTGTACCAGCTGCGTCAGCACAAGGTCGTGGAGAGAACGCGCGATCACAGCCACGTCGAGGTCCTGCTGCGGGAAGGGCTCATCACCGAGGCTGAAGTCCACGGGCATCCGATGCGAAATTACGTCGAGTGCTGCCTCGGAGGCGAAGCGGCACTTCCGGAAATGAGCATCTCGAATCGCCGGCCTCTTAAATCGGGAGACATGTTGTTGCTGTGTACTGATGGAATGTGGGCGAACCTCGGGGACGCCGAGCTGGCCCAGTTCGCCGGGGCCCGGGCCGGGGGCTTGCGAGACGCGTTGCACGAGTTGGGCCTGCGAGCGATAGAGGCCGCAGCGCCCTACAGCGACAACACCAGCGGCGCCGCTCTGCGCTGGCGCATGGCATGAACAAGCGGCCGAGCGGCCGCGCCGCCGACGAACTGCGCGAATTGTCGTTCGTGCGCTCCTACACGCGCCACGCGGAAGGCTCCGTGCTGGTCGGCTTCGGCGATACGCGTGTGTTGTGCACGGCGAGCGTCGAGGACGGTGTGCCGTCGTTCCTACGCGGCAGCGGCCAGGGCTGGGTAACGGCCGAATACGGCATGCTGCCGCGAGCGACTCATACGCGCTCGGCGCGCGAGGCGGCGCGTGGCAAACAGTCCGGGCGCACCCAGGAGATCCAGCGCCTGATCGGCCGCGCGCTGCGCGCAGTCGTCGATCTGAAAGCGCTCGGCGAGCGCACCGTGACGCTCGATTGCGATGTTCTGCAGGCGGACGGGGGCACCCGGACCGCCGCGATCACGGGCGGTTTCGTCGCGCTTGCCGATGCCGTCGATGCATTGCTCGCGCGGCGAGTGCTGCATGCCAATCCGCTGCACGGCCAGGTCGCGGCGATCTCGGTCGGAATCTATCGCGGTATGCCCGTGCTCGATCTCGATTATGCCGAGGACTCGAACGCCGAGACGGACATGAACGTGGTCATGAACAGCGGCGGGGCTTTCATCGAGGTGCAAGGGACCGCCGAGGGCCATGCGTTTCGCCGCCACGAACTCGACCAGCTGCTCGACCTCGCGGCGCAGGGCATCTCGAAGCTGCACGCCGCGCAACTCCGCGCGCGTGGCGGTTAGTTGCGGCCTGTCCCAAGCATTCCCCGAGATCCCGTTGCATCGTGACACCAGCTCCTCTACGTCTCGTCGTCGCCACCGGGAATCCCGGCAAGCTGCGCGAGTTCCAGGCGCTGCTGCGGGGAATGCCCTTCGAGCTCGTGAGCCAGAAGGATCTCGGCATCGAGACGCCCGAGGAGACGGGCGCGAGTTTCCTCGACAACGCGCTGCTGAAGGCGAGATTTGCGGCCCGCGCGGCCGGGACCGCGGCACTGGCGGATGACTCCGGGCTCGAGGTCGATGCCTTGGGCGGTGCTCCCGGCATCTACTCGGCGCGCTACGCGTGGCGCTGCACCGGCGCTCCCGAAGACCGGGAAGCGCTGCGCGTGCGAGGCACCGGGTGGGGTGGGACGACAGTCGATGAGGCGAACAACGCGAGCTTGCTGAACGCGCTGCGCAGCGTGCCGCCGGAGCGGCGCCGTGCACGTTACCGCTGCGTTCTCGTGATGCTTTACGGCGGGCCCGAGGATCCTCGGCCGCTGATCGCGGAAGGTGTATGGGAAGGCATGATCCTCGATGCGCCGCGTGGCCAGGGCGGGTTCGGTTACGACCCCCTGTTCTGGGTGCCCGACCTCGCAGCGACGGCGGCGGAACTCAGCCAGGACGAGAAGAACCGGCGCAGCCACCGCGGCATCGCCATGCGCGCCTTGCGCTCTGCGCTCGAAGCCCGGCTCGAGCAGCCCCCGGCCACTTGCGCGAGCGGGGCCTGAAGGATGGCAGCAGTGCTCCCGCCGCTCGGTTTGTACGTGCATCTGCCCTGGTGCGTCAAGAAATGTCCCTACTGTGATTTCAATTCGCATCAGCTGGGGACGGGGCGCCCGAGCGCGGATTACATCGACAGCCTGCTGCGGGACTTCGACCAGGAGCTGCCCTCACTCGACGGTCGCCGCGTCGAGACCGTGTTTTTTGGCGGCGGCACACCGAGCCTGTTCCAACCGTCGCAGTTCGAGGATCTCTTGTCGCGCCTGCGTGCGCGCATCGGCTTTGCCGCCGATGCGGAGATCACGCTCGAAGCGAATCCCGGCACGATCGAGCGCGGCCGTTTCGCAGGCTACCGGGACGCCGGCATCAACCGGGTGTCGCTCGGGGCGCAATCGTTCGAACCGCGCGCGCTCGAGCGGCTCGGCCGCATCCATACGCCGGATGACACGCTGCGCGCGGTCGCCGAGCTGCGCGCGGCGGGCATACGAAATTTCAACCTCGATTTGATGTATGCCCTGCCCGATCAGTCCCCAGCCGAGGCGCGCACGGATGTGCTCACGGCCTGCCGACTCGAGCCCGCGCATATCTCCTATTATCAGCTCACGCTCGAGCCGGGCACGGTGTTTCACTCACAGCCGCCCAACCTGCCCGATGAAGAAGCCGCCTGGAACATCCAGCTCGAAGGACAGGAGCTGCTCGCGCGAGCAGGCTATGAACAGTACGAGGTCTCCGCCTACGCGCGGCCCGGCGCACGCTGTCGCCACAACTTGAATTACTGGACCTTCGGTGACTACGTGGGTATCGGCGCCGGCGCGCACGGCAAGCTTTCCCTGGAACTTCCAGGCCGGATCCTGCGCAGCGCGAAGCCGCGACAGCCGCGCGAATATCAGCTTCAGCTCACCGCGGGCGCGCGGTTCGCCGACGAGCGCAGGCCCATTGCGCCCGCCGATCTGCCGTTCGAGTTCATGTTGAACGCCTTGCGCCTCAATGAGGGATTTGCTTGCGCAGAGTTCACCGCCCGCACGGGCCTCGGCATCGATGCGCTAGCGCCGCGGCTTGCCGCGGCGCGGGAGCGCGGCCTGCTCGAGCCGAGCGCGACCGGCTGGCGGGCGACGCGTCGGGGTCTGCTCTTCTTGAACGATCTTCAAACAACGTTCCTGGCGTGAGCGCACTAAGCTGCAGAGCTAAGCTTATACACATCATAGCGGTCGCCTCGTATAAAGGGGTACCTACAGCATATTGCAATCATAATAGGTAATATATATTGAGTAGTTCTTTGATTTAAAAAACAAAATCGACTTTTTTATTATTTGACCAAGTGGACAATTATGCGAATTTACGCCCGTATGCGAGCTTGCGGTGCGGCGCATCCACAGACTTATCCACAGTTGCTGTGGACAATTCCCGGCTTTTTCCGTGACTGAGCGGCACGTCAAAAATCACTTGTAGGGGCGGTCACAAGGGGATATCCTACGCGGCCTATTTTTGTCCGGGTCTACCGGACGTGAATGGGATTCATCAGGCGTGGCGATCCCAAGCATGTCGAGCCGTCCGAGACGGCGTCGATGCCGATCGATTCTGCCGCACATCAACGCGAGGATCATCATGAAAGCCGGCATTCATCCCGATTACAAGGAAATTCAGGTCACCTGTACCTGTGGCAATCAATTCCATACCCGTTCCACGATCGGCCAAGACCTGCAGGTCGAGGTCTGCTCCAACTGCCACCCCTTCTACACCGGCAAGCAGAAGATCGTCGATACAGGCGGTCGCGTCGACAAGTTCCGCAAGAAGTACGCCACGGCAGCGGCACGCGGCTGAAGGCCGCTCTAGTCGCGTCGTGCCGGCACAGCAGAGGTAGTGCTCGCCGACGTGCGCTATCGCTCTTGAGTTCGTGAGCGGTCCGGGAATTCGTATCGGGCATCGAGGCGCCAGCGCGCATCGAGGCGCCAGCGCGCCCGGCTAGCAGCTGGCATCCGGGGGGCTGTACGCAATCCGGGCATCGAGCCTGCGCGCCCGCACCGACCCTGCGCGCCCGCTCGCACCGAGCCTGCGCGCGCGCCGCGGACCTGTGCCTGCGTGCCGCCGCGGACCGAGCCTGCGCGCCCGCTCGCACCGAGCCTGCGTGCGCGCCGCGGATCGAGCCTGCGTGCCGTTTCCGGCGGCTTGATTCCGCGCAACGCACGTGCAACGCTGACAGCCCGCAAGAGTCCCCCAACTATTCGCCGGAATAGCGCATGAGCAACAAATACGAACTCAAGAATCTCGGTACCGGAAAACTCACCGCCCTCGAAGCCACTTCGGGAACGATCGGACCCGACGTGATCCACATCGCTCCGCTGCTGAAGGAAGAGGGGGTGTTCACCTTCGACCCGGGTTTCATGGCGACGGCCAGTACCGAGAGCAAGATCACCTACATCGACGGTGACGTCGGCATGCTGCTGTACCGCGGTTATCCGGTGGAACAGCTTGCCGAGAGGTCGAGCTTTCTCGAGGTCGCGAATCTGCTGATCACCGGCTCCCTGCCCACGCGATCGGAGTTGGCGGCGTTCGAAAATTCCATCACGCGGCACACGATGGTGAACGAGCAGCTGCTGCGATTGTTCGAATTCTTCCACCACGATGCGCACCCGATGGCCATGGTCTCCGCCATGGTTGCGTCGATGGCCGCCTTCTACCACGATACGACGGACATCGAGGATCCGCGCCACCGCGAGATCTTCGCGCACCGGATCATCGCCAAGCTGCCCACGCTCGCGGCGGCCGCCTACAAGCATTCGCTCGGCCAGCCGTTCATGTACCCGCGCAACGATCTGCGCTACTGCCAGAACATGTTGAACATGTTCTTCTCGGTGCCCTGCGAGCCATATACGGTCGATCCGGTGGCCGCGGAGGCGCTCGATCTGCTGTTCATCCTGCACGCCGATCACGAACAGAACGCGAGCACCTCCACCGTGCGTCTCGCCGGCAGCACGGGGACGAATCCCTACGCCGCGATTTCGGCGGGCGTGTCGGCGCTCTGGGGCCCCGCTCACGGGGGCGCCAACGAGGCCGTCCTCGACATGCTCGAGGGCATCGGCTCGGTCGCGAACATCGACAAGTTCCTGGTCCGAGTCAAGGACAAGCACGACAACGTCCGGCTCATGGGCTTCGGTCACCGCGTCTACAAGAATTTCGATCCGCGCGCGAAGATCATCCGCGACATGTGCTACCGCGTGCTGCAGAAGCTGGGATATACCGACAACCCGCTGTTCGAGCTCTCGCTGCGTCTCGAGGAGATCGCGCTCAAGGACGATTACTTCGTCTCCCGCAAGCTGTACCCGAACGTGGATTTTTACTCGGGCATCATCTACAGGGCCCTCGGCATTCCCCGTTCGATGTTCACGGTCATGTTCGCGATCGCGCGCACGGCCGGCTGGGTCGCCCACTGGCAGGAAATGGTTTCCGATCCGCAAATGCGCATCGGCCGGCCGCGCCAGCTCTACACCGGTCCCGTCAAGCGAGACTACGTCACGATCGATCAACGCTGACGTGCGGGCGAAGCCACCCACGGCTGCTCGGCGGCCCGCTCCCCGGTGCGCGCCGTTGTGCTCCCTGCCGTTGTGCTCCCTGCCGTTGTGCTCCCTGCTGGTGTGCTCCCTGCTGCTGTGCGGACCGCAGGCCAGGGCGGAAGCGCCCGACGCCCCGGGCAACGCGTGCCCAACGCCGTCGGGGCCCGTGGCGCTCGGCGCGGCTCAATGGAACGGCTGGGGACGCGATCTTTTTAACTCGCGCTATCAACCGGAGCCCGCGATGCGCGCCGCCGACGTGCCGAGACTCGCGCCCAAATGGGCTTTCGGTTTCACGGCCGGCCCCGTGTTCGGTCAGGCCACGATCGTCGATGGCCGCTTGTTCGTCACGGGTTCGGCCGGCCGCATCCTCGCACTCGACGCGAAGACCGGCTGCAGCTATTGGAGTTTCGATGCGGGCGCGGGCGTGGCCACGGCATTGCTGGTCGGCGAACTCGCCGAGCCGCGCAAGTTTTTTTCACTGGGCAAGTTCAAACGCAAGAATGCGCACATCGAGATCGACAAGCCTCCCAGCGCGGTTCTGTTCGGCGACACAGCCGGTTTCGTCTACGCGCTCGATGCGCAGCGCGGCACCCTGATCTGGAAGGTTCCCGCCCAGACGTTCGCGCCGGGACGGATCGTGGGGACCCCGACGCTGTTCAAGAACCGCTGCTACGTCCCGGTGTCGACCGAAGAACAGGGCGCGACCCCGGCCGGTGGATACGTCGTCGCGCTCGACGTCGCCACCGGCAACGCGCTGTGGCGGATCTCGCTCGCCCGCGGTTCCTCGGGAATGGCGCTGCTGTCGGCGCCGACACTCGACGTCGGCCGCGGATTGCTGTACGTCGCGACGTCGTCGGCTGCGGGCGCTGCCACGCCGGCGGACGCCATCGTCGCGATCGACCTCACGGACGGCCACGTACACTGGTCCCGGCCGCTCGCTCCAGCCGGCGGGCGATCGCCCCCGCCACCGTCGGGCCAGGGCTCGCCCATCCTGCGCAACATTCTCGGCGGCCGGCAGATCGTGCTGACCGGCCCGCACTTCGGTGTCGTATACGGACTCGATCCGAACCAAGACGGGGCGATCCTCTGGCAGAGCATACTCGCGCCCGATCCGGATGCCGCCCCGGCGCAGTATGGGTCCGCGGCCGATTACCGCAGCCTCTACGTCGGCGGGACCGGCGGACTCACCGCGATCAACATCGGCACCGGCGATGCGCGCTGGACCATGCCGGCACCGACACCGCCCTGCCCGGACGGCGAACACGATTGCTCCCACGGCGAGACGCAAGCGGTCACCGTGATGCCGGGCATCGTCTTCTCCGGCGCACTCGACGGACATCTGCGAGCGTATTCGACGATCGACGGCCGCATCGTGTGGGATTTCGACACGGTCAGGGTGTATCGTTCGGTGAACGGCGTCAGCGCCGCAGGCGGCCCGCTCGATCACGCGGGGCCGTCCATCGTGAATGGCATGCTCTTTATCAAATCTGGCTCTGCACTGCTCGCGTTTTCCCTCGACGGCAGGTAGCATCCCCCGCCCGTGACACGCCGCCTCGTACTGATGGTCTTCGCGCTCACCGTGTGCGCCGCACTCGGTCGTTCGTCCGCCGTCGCCGCGAGCGCACCGGACGTGTCCAATTCGGTCGTCAAGGTCTTCTCGACGATCCGCTATCCCGACCCCTACAAGCCCTGGACCAAACAGGCCCCGACCGAGGCGACGGGCTCGGGCGTGATCATCGAGGGCAGGCGCATTCTCACGAACGCGCACGTCGTGCTGTATGCGAGCCAGGTGCAGGTCCAGGCCAACGAAGCCGGAGACAAGGTCCCCGCGACCGTCGTTGCGATCGCCCCGGGCATCGATCTCGCGGTGCTGCAACTCGATGATGAATCCTTCTTCAACGGCCGGCCGCCGGTGGCGCGCGCTGACCGGTTGCCGCAGATCAAGGATGCCGTTCTCGCCTATGGCTATCCCACCGGTGGATCCTCGCTGTCGATCACGAAGGGGATCGTGTCGCGCATCGAGTTCGTGCCCTACAAGTTTCCGGTTTCCGGGCTCATGATCCAAATCGACGCTGCGATCAATCCAGGCAACAGCGGCGGGCCGGCGATCGCGGGTGACAAGATGATCGGACTCGCCTTTCGCAAGCTCACCGGCGACGACAACATCGGCTACATCATTCCGAACGAAGAGGTCGAGATTTTCCTCAAGGACATCGCCGACGGACATTACGACGGCAAACCGGCCCTCTATGACGATCTGCAGACGCTGGAGAATCCGGCGCTGCGGGATTTTTTGAAGCTCGACAAGTCGGTGGAAGGCATGATCGTGCACAAACCGTTCCGATCGGATGCCGATTACCCGCTGAAGGTGTGGGACGTGATCACGCACATCGGCGACGCGCCGATCGACAATCAGGGCATGGTCAAGATCGGCCCGGATTTGCGGGTCGGCTTTGGATATCTGATCCAGAAGGTCGCAAGCAACGGCCATCTGCCGCTCACGATCGTGCGCGCGGGCAAACCGATGAAGGTCAGCGTTCCGGTCAGTCCGCTGCGTCCCACGCTGGTCGAGGACTTGGACGGCCGCTATCCGCCGTATTTCATATATGGTCCGCTGGTGTTCTCGCGCGCGACCTGGCAGTTCGTCGGCGGCATCGAGAAGGCCGGCGGCGCGCGCGCGCTGGAGTTCGGCAAGAGCCCGCTCGTCACCCGTGCCTTCGATCCGCCCGATGCCGAGCTCGAGGAACTCGTGGTCGTGTGCTCACCGTTCTTCCCGCACAAGCTCGCGAAGGGTTACGGGAATCCGGCCGGTGGCGTGGTGGCCACGGTCAACGGCACGCGGATCGCGAGCCTCATCCAGCTCGTCGGCCTGTTGCGGGACCTCAAGGATGAATTCGTGACCGTGGAATTCGATCAGCGATCGGCGGAGTCGATGGTGTTTCCGCGCCTCGCCATGGTGGCCGCCACCGAGGAGATTCTCACCGACAACGGCGTGCGCGCGCAGGGGTCGCCGGACACGCTCGCCGTCTGGCAGGGCAAGCCGGCTCCGTAAGGCGCCGTCGCGAGGCCGCGCCGCCGCCGATGCGGGCGCGAGGCGTCAGCTCGCCTTGGCGGCTCCCACGAGCTCCGACACCTCGCGGGCATCGGCGCGCCGCATCGGACGGCCGTCCACGGGCGAATACGGCGATTGGCGGATGCCATCGATCGGGAACACCGTGACGTCGACGGTCCGGCCGTCGGCCTCGAAGCGCAACGCCGGGAAATTCAGGCTCCGCTCTGCGTCCATCTTGACGCGCCGCTCATAGAACTCGTGCCTCACGCCGATCTCCATGAGCCGTATCACCACGGTCTCGGAGCGGTCCGCGAACAGGTGCAGATTGATCTCGCTATGGGCCGTGGAAGTTCCGTTCAGAACCGAACCGACCAGGCGCGGCTGAAATTCGTCGAGCAGGCGCATCGCGTCGAGTGCGACCCGGCGCTGCGCGTCGAGGTTGTCCCGGTGGGAGTCACGCCCGAACAGGCGCTGCCGTTCGCGTAAGGCCGCCTCGATTTCGACGTTCTTCGGCAGGACTGCGACGTCGTTGACGCCAAACCGGTCTGCGGCCTTGCGCTTGGCCTGGCGAAAATCGTCGATGCCGTGTTCCGTCATGATGCGGGCGGCCTCCAAGGCGAGGGCACGGCGCAAATCCCCGGCACGCTGCGAAAATTTCTTGGGCATGATCCTCTCGCGTCACAGCAGTGAATTTCGACTAAAAGAGCGGCTTGTCACCATCCGAGATGGGGTTTGCGGTGTTCGGTCCCTCGTAGAATTCGGGTTTGGGAAGATTGCCTTCGATGAATTTTTCCATGATGCCGTTGGGGTCATCGGCGCTCGCCAACATTCCGGTTTCGGGGTTGATCCTCACGGTCACGATGCCGTCGGGGACCGGCACCGAATGCCGCGGCGCCCCCGCGAGTGCCTCGTGCATGAAATATACCCAGATCGGGACGGCCGTGCGACCACCCTCCTCGAGATCCCCGAGCGTGCGGTCCTGGTCGAAACCGACCCAGACCGTCGTGACGAGGTCGCCGTTGAAGCCCGAGAACCAGGCGTCGTGATGATCGTTGGTCGTGCCGGTCTTGCCGGCCACGTCGTCGCGGTTCAAGGCGCGTGCCCTGACCCCCGTGCCGTGCCGAATCACGTCCGCCATCATGTCCGCGAGCAGGTATGCCACCTGCGGGCGCAGCACCTGCGGCGCGAGTTTCTTGGCCGGCAGCAGCGTTTTGCCGTCGGACTCGTCGGCGTCGAGAAACGCCGAGCGGCTTGGCTTGCCGGGGTCTTTCGCCGGCGCAAAGGCAGGCACCGTGGCTGCCGCGGCTGCGCTGATGGCGGGGGTGCCGTCGTTCTCGGCCGTGGCGCCGGCCGCACGGCTGCATCCGGCACAGGCGATCGCGGGGTCGGCCTGGAACAGGGTTTTGCCGGCACCGTCCTCGACGCGATCGATATGGTAGGAATCGATCTTGAAACCGCCGTTCGCGAACGTCGAATAGGCCGTGGCCATCCGCATCGGGCTCACTTCGGCGGTGCCGAGTGCAAGCGTCAGGTCGTCGGGAAGCTCTGCGGTCTCGAATCCGAAGCGCGTGACATAGCTGCGCACGTACCCGACGCCGATGTCCTGCATGAGGCGCACCGACACGAGATTGCGCGATTTCGCGAGCGCCTCGCGCAGCCGCAGCGGGCCGAAGAACTTGTTCGCGTCCTCGTTCGGATGCCAGGACGAGGTGCTGTCCGCACTGTCGATCACGATCGGAGCGTCGAGCACGACGCTGGCCGGCGTGAATCCCTTGTCGAACGCGGCCGCATACACGAAGGGCTTGAACGAGGATCCTGGCTGGCGCCGCGCCTGGGTGACCCGATCGTACTTGCTTTGGTAGAAATCGAATCCGCCGACCAGTGCGACCACGGCGCCGTCCTTGGGGTCGAGCGACACCAGGGCGCTCTGGGCTTCCGGCACCTGCACGAACTGCAGATTCTGCGCCGTGTTTCCGACCGTGTAGATCACGTCGCCGCGGCTCAGGATCTCGGCAGCCGAGGTCGGGGCTCGATCGACCTTTTCGCCCGGCAATTCCCGCCGCGCCCAGGCGAGCTTCTCCCAGGGGAGGGTGACGAGCCCAAGGCCCTTGAGGTAGACGTCCGCGGCTTTGCCCTCGACCTTCAGCACGACCGCGGGCCGCAAACCGCCGACGACCGGGAACCGGTCGAGGGCCGCGTCCAGGGAATCGCGGGAGGGCGCCTGCTGCAGCGTGAGCCGGGCTTTTGCGCCGCGAAAACCGTGGCGCCGGTCGTACTCGAGCAGGCCGGTGCGCAGCGCCACCTGGGCCGCGAGCTGCAGGCGCGAGTCGATCGTGGTGTATACCTTGTAACCGCCCGTGTAGACGCCCTCGCCGTACTTGGACTGCATGTCGGCGCGCACCAGCTCGGCCACGTACGGTGCATCGACCTCGATCGACGGTCCATGCAGGTGCGACTCGACCGCGCTCGCATTGGCCTGATCGTGTTCGGCCTGCGTGATAAAGCCGAGCGCGAGCATGCGACCCAAGACGTAGGCACGGCGATTCCGGGCCTTTTCGGGGCTCGCGACCGGATTGACCGTGGAGGGCGCGGACGGGATGCCGGCGATCGTCGCCATCTCCGCGATGCTGAGCTGATCCAAGGGCTTGCCGAAATACACCTCGGCCGCCGCCGCGACGCCGTATGCGCGTTCGCCGAGGAAGGTCTTGTTCGCAAACAGCGAGAAGATCTCCTCCTTCGAGAATTCCGCCTCCATCAGGAAGGAAATGTAGACCTCGCTCATCTTGCGCTTCATGTCGCGCTCGCGCGGGTTCAAGAACATGTCGCGTGCGACCTGCTGAGTGATCGTGCTGCCTCCCTGGCGCACGCCCCCGGCGCGCAAATTCTTGAAGGCGGCACGCAGGATCCCCTGCCAGTCGACGCCGTGGTGCTGGAAGAAGCGGTCATCCTCCGCGGCCAGGAACGCCTGGACCAGGCGCTTCGGAATCTGGTCGTACTGCACCGGTATGCGCCGCTGTTCGCCGATCGAGGCGATGAGCCGCGCGTCCCGCGTGTAGATCCGCAGCGGCACCTGCAGCTGAACGTCGCGCAGCGTATCGACGTCGGGCAGCGCCGGCTTCAAGTACACGTACGCGCACACGTTGGCGAACGCGATCACGGCCGCGGTGCCGATCAGCACCACGCAAACGCGTGATATGAGAACTAGGTAACGTTTGGCCACGGTAAACCGTTATAACTTAACGCACCGGCGCAAGTAGACAGTCCTATGAGCGCCGGTTGCATGGGCATACTCATCGAAAGGTGAGGACGCAAAGCCACCGGTCTTGGAAGGTTTGATGCCTCGAGACAGCGGGGTTGCCAGACGAGCTCGCCAGCGCGCCACCTTCGACCGGTGCCGAGCGGGTCTGCTGACGGATCGGCAATCGACGCGTGTCCGCACAATTCTTCTCCTCCGGCGCGGCTGCTTGGGGTCCTCGGGCTTGAGACAGTGCTGCGCAAATTTAGTGCCTCGAAAAGGTCGTCGGTGCAGACCGTGAGTAGGTTCACGTTCTATTTAACAGTTTCTTGGTAAGTTTATTCCGCGTAGCTAACCTCGTAAATCAGTTTCGACCTACAAGATACTGAGCGTAAAAGGAAAAAATTGTGTGGTCGTTAGTCAAAAGATATCGCCCCCTCATCGGGCTTGACATCACCACCTCGTCGGTGAAGCTCATCGAGCTCACGATGTCCGGTGGCCAGTATCGAGTCGAGTCGTACGCCGCCGAGCCGACTCCGCACAACGCGATCAACGAGAAGGCCATCGTCGACGCCGAGGCCGTCGGCGAAGCAATCCGCCGCGCGGTGAAGCGATCCGGCGCAAAGAGCCGCTTCGCGGCCATCGCGATCAGCGGCGATGCGGCGATCACCAAGGTGATCCAGATGCCCAAGAGCCTCGGCGAGAACGAGCTCGAGGGGCAGGTCGAGATGCAGGCCGACCAGTACATCCCCTTCCCGATGGAAGAGGTCAGTTACGACTACCAGGTCGTGGGTCCCTCGGAAAAGGATTCCGAAATGATGGACGTTCTGCTGGTCGCGACCCGCACCGAGAACGTCGAGCAGCGCCGGGCGGCGGTGCAGGCGGCGGGCCTCACGGCGCAAATCGTCGACGTCGAAGCCTTCGCGCTCGAAAATGCCTGCACCTTGATGCGCCACCAGATGCCCGACGGCGGCATGGACCGGACCGTGGCGGTCATCGACTTCGGCGCGAGCAGCACCACGTTCAGCGTGCTGCGCGACATGAAGGTGATCTACACGCGCGATTTCGCCTTCGGCGGGCAACAGCTCACGGAAGAGATCATGCGCACCTACGGGCTCAGCATGGAGGAGGCGGGTCGCGCCAAGAAGGAGGGGGGACTGCCGAGCAACTACCAGCCCGAGGTTCTCGACCCGTTCATCGACGACATGACGCAGCAGGTCAGCCGCTCGATGCAGTTCTATCTCGCGTCCGGCAGCGGGCGCTCGCAGCCGGACCAGATGCTGGTCTGCGGCGGCTGCGCAAACATCCCGGGCGTCGCCGACGTGATCTCGAGCCGCGTCGGCGTGCCGGCCGACAAGGGTGACCCCTTGGGCAACATGAAGATTTCCTCGAAGGCCAAGGCGCAGGCCGTCGGCCTGGACGCCACCGCCCTGCTGACCGCCTGCGGCCTCGCGCTGCGCAGCTTCGACTAGGGGACGCGAATGCCTCGTATCAATTTATTGCCCTGGCGGGAACTGCAACGCAAGATCCGGCGCCGAGAATTCGGCGTTGCGGCGGGAGCCGCGGTGGCCGCGGGCATCATGGTCGCGCTCGGCGGCAAGCTCGTCTACACCGGATGGATCGACGCGCAGACCGCCAAGAACGACGTGCTGAAGAAGGAGATCGGCAAGCTCGACGTGCAGATCGCCGACATCATGGACCTCCAGGGGCGCCGCCAGCGGCTCGTCGCGCGCATGGAGATCATCGAGAAGCTGCAGAGCAGCCGGCCGAAAATCGTGCACCTGTTCGACGATCTCGTGAAAGCGGTGCCCGAGGGCGTTTATCTCACCTCGGTCAAGCAGACCGGCACGAAGCTCGAGCTGCGCGGCGTGGCGCAGTCGAGCACCCGCGTGTCGACCTTCATGCGCAACATCGACGCGTCCAACTGGATCAGCAACCCGCAGCTCGAAGTCGTCGAATCGGCGCGGGAGACGCCGAACGGCGGGTCGAGCTTCACCCTGACGGCCAACACGGTCGGCGTCGATCTCGACAGCGACGGCAGCAAGCCCAAGAAGGTGGCGGCAAAATGAATTTCGTCGATCAGCTGCGTTCCATCGATCCCCGGGATCCGGGCCGCTGGCCCTGGCCGATCCGGGGCTTCTTCGTCCTGCTCGTGTTCCTCCTCTGCTCCGCGTTCGCCTGGTACTTCCTGGTCTGGAACGACGACCGTCTGCTGCTCGACAAGGCCGAGGCCGACGAATTGGACCTGCGCCAGCAGTTCGCGAACAAGCAGCAGCAGGCCGTCAATCTCGATGCCTACAAAGGCCAGCTCGCGGAGATGGAGCGCAGCTTCGGCGCCATGCTGCGCCAGCTGCCGGGCAAGACCGAGGTGCCGAACCTGCTCGTCGACATCTCCCAGACCGGACTCGCGGCCGGACTGCAGGAGAAGCTGTTCCAGCCCTCCGCCGAAGTCGTCAACGGTTTCTACGCGGAACTCCCGATCAAGATCCGCCTCGTCGGCGGTTACCACCAGTTCGGCAGCTTCGTGAGCGGCATCGCCGCACTGCCACGCATCGTGACCCTCGGCGACATCGAGATCACGCCCCAGGGCACCGGCAAGGATTCGGGCTACGACAACCTCATCATGAACGTGACCGCCAAGACTTATCGGTACATGGAAGACGACGGCGGCGACGCCGGGCATGCGGCGAAGAAGAAGGCGGGGGGCACGTCATGATCGGAGGCGTGGCAGCTCCCGGCCGGCAACGGCGCGCCGCTTCGCTCGGCCTGGCGATGATCGCGATCGGACTGGCGGGCGGCTGTTCCGGGGGCCAGTCGGACCTGCAGAAGTGGATCGCCGACACCAAGCAGAAGCCCGGCGGCCACATCGAACCGCTGCCGGAGGTGAAGCCGTATGAAACCTTCGTCTACGCCGACGCCACGATGCGCTCGCCATTCACGCCGCAGGCGCCGACGGTCAACGTGCAGTCGGGACTGCGGCCGAATGCGCACCGCAATCGCGAGTTCCTCGAGGGCTTCTCGCTCGACACGCTGAAGATGGTCGGCACCTTCAAGGTCGGCCCGAGCTTCTACGGACTCGTGCAGTCGAAGGACGGCCTCGTGCACAAGGTTCAGCCCGGCAATTACGTCGGGCAGAACGACGGCAAGATCACGGAAATCACCGGCGGCAAGATCAGCATCGTCGAGATCATCCCGGATGGTCTCGGCGGCTACATAGAGCGACCGGCTTCGTTGGCATTGGCCGACTGAAGCCACAGGGAGATCCATAGCGATGTACAGATTCAAACGACACGTGGCGACGCTCTTGAGCGTGGCCTTCATCGGCCTCTCGGGGTTCGCGTCCGCGGCGCAGGCCGCCGACCCGAACAAGCTCGAGTCCATCGACGTGCAGACCTTGGCCGGACAGCAGGTGCAGCTCAAGCTGCATCTGTCGGGGCCGGCCGGCGAGCTGCTGCCGTTCACGATCGACAAGCCGGCGCGCATCGCGTTCGATCTGCCGAACACCACGCTCGGCCTCGCCTCCCGCCGCATCGACGTGCGCTCCGGCGGCGTCGACACCGTGCTCGCCGCCGAGGCGAATGGACGCACGCGCGTCGTCGTCAACGTCGACACCTTGATCCCGTACACGACCAAGATCGACGGCAACACGATCGTCGTCACGCTCGGCGCCCAGCCGGGCGACACCGTCGTGAAGACGCCGCTGCAGCGCGCGAGCATCGGCGCGCCCGCGAGCGCCGTCGAGCGCTCGATCAAGAGCATCGACTTCCGGCGCGGTTCGGACGGCACGGGCCGGGTCATCGTGCAGCTCTCCGACCCGCGTACTCCCGTCAACGTGCGGCAGGAAGGCAACCAGATCGTGGTCGATTTCGCCAACACGCTGACGCCGAAGAACCTGCTGCGCCGCTACGACGTGAACGACTTCGCGACGCCCGTGCAGACGGTCGATTCGCTGCGCGTGGACGGCAGTTCGCGGCTCGTGATCACGGCGCAGGGCGATTTCGATCAGCTCGCCTACCAGTCCGACAATCAGTACACGATCGAGATCAAGCCGAGCCTCAAGCGCGCCAACAACGATGAAAAGAAGGAATACACGGGCGAACGGCTCACGCTGAACTTCCAGGACATCGACGTGCGCTCGGTGCTGCAGCTGCTCGCCGATACCAGCGGTCAGAACATCGTCGTGAGCGACTCGGTGACCGGCAGCCTCACGCTGCGCCTGCAGAACGTGCCCTGGGACCAGGCGCTCGACATCGTGCTGCGCACGAAGGGGCTCGACAAACGCCGCGAGGGCAACGTGATCATCATCGGGCCGACCGAGGAGCTCGCGACGCGCGAGAAGGCGGAGCTCGCCGCGCGCAAGGACCTCCAGGAACTGGCCCCGGTGCACACCGAGTTCCTCCAGGTCAATTACGCCAAGGTCTCCGATCTCGCCAAGCTCATCAAGGCCAACGGCAGCTCGAAGGATTCGATGCTGTCGAACCGCGGCAGCCTGTCGATCGACGACCGCACCAACACGCTGCTGGTGCAGGACACCGCCGACAAGCTCGTCGACATCCGCCGGATGGTGCAGACCCTGGACGTTCCCGTCAAACAGGTGCTCATCGAAGCGCGGATCGTGGTGGTCAGCGACACGTTCGAGCGCGATCTCGGCGCCCGCTTCGGCGTCACCTCGGCCACCGCGAACGGCAGCAACGGGCTGCTCGCGGTCACCGGCAACGGCCAGGGTTCGGACACGATGGTCCAGTCGGCCATCTCGAATCTCACGGGTACCGGTCAGACGGGTCCGGTGACGGTGCCCGCCCTGGCGAACCGCTACCAGGTCAACCTGCCGGCGGCGAACCCGGCCGGCTCGATCGGCATCTCCCTGCTCGGCGGCAGCTATCTGGTCGACCTCGAACTCTCGGCGGCGCAGTCCGAGGGCCGCGGCGAAGTGATCTCCTCGCCCCGCGTCATCACGGCGAACCAGAAGCAGGCCGTGATTCTGCAGGGTACCGAGATCCCGTATCAGGAGTCCGCCTCGAGCGGCGCCACGACGACGCAGTTCAAGAATGCGGTGCTGTCGCTCAAGGTCACGCCCTTGATCACGCCCGACAACCGCGTCGTCATGGACATCGACGTGAGCGACGATACGGTCGGGCAGCTCGTCCAGAGCGCGACCGGCGGTGCGGTGCCCTCGATCGACACGCGCCAGGTCGTCACGCAGGTGCTCGTCAACGACGGACAGACCGTCGTGCTCGGCGGCATCCTCGAGACCACCAAGACGAAGTCGGTGGACAAGGTGCCCTACCTCGGCGACATCCCCGTGCTCGGGCACCTCTTCAAGAGCACGACGGATATCAACAACAAGACCGAACTCCTCATTTTCATCACGCCGAAGATTCTGCGTGAGGGATCGAACCTTTATTGACGTTCATGACGCCGGCGACCCGGCGTGATGGATCCGACCTGCATCAGTGGCACTGACCGTCATCGGTCTTCCAAGGAATGAAAGACATGCGTAGATCATCTTCGATTGCCCTGCTCGGCCTCGTATTGCTGGCCGCCTGCGGCGGCGGCTCAAAGCTCACGCAGCAAACGGGCGGCGCTGTCACGTCCGGCAGCGGCAGCGGCGGGACGGTGCTCGAATTCGGATATCAGCCGCCGACCGGCACGTTTGAATCGGCCAACATCTATACCCAGAGCGGGAGCACGAAGATTTCCGCCGGCGGCAGCACGAGCCTGCAGGTCAACGTCTACGACAAGACCACCGGCGCGCTCTACACGGGTGCGACGACCGTCACGTTTACGTCCTCCTGTAATTCCGCGATCACGATCGAGGGTGCGGCGGCCGGAACCGCAACGACTTCAACGACGACCGGCACGGTGAGCGCAACCTACGTTGCGGGCAGCAGCTGCGTCACTTCGGACACGGTCGATGCGACGGCGGTCGGAAACGGACAGACCTTGACCGCCAGCGTGGTCATTCCGATCGCGCCGGCGACGGTCGGATCGATCGAATTCATTTCTGCGACACCGTCCAACATCACCTTGGAGGGCACCGGTGCGACCACCAGCACGGGAACCTCCTCCGCGACGTCGGCGGTCGTGTTCGAGGTCCTCGATACGGCGGGCAGCCCGAGCAATCTGGCGGCCGTCACGTTTTCGCTCAACACGACCGTCGGTGGCATTACCTTGACGAGTCCCCAGACCGGGATCACCGGCACGACCGCAACCGGAACCACGAGCGCCAACGGCCAGGTCGAGGTCATCGTGGGCGGTGGTTCGGTCGCGACGACGGTGCGGGTCACTGCGGCCACCAACGCCACGGACGGTGGTTCCATCTCGACGCAGTCGTGCGCCTTGACGATCTCGACCGGCATTCCGACCAGCAACAACATCTCCTTGTCGGTCAAGTGTCCCAATGTCGAGGCATGGAATATCGATGGCGTGACGGTGCCCGTCACCGTGCGTATGACGGACCGGTTCAGCAACCCGGTGCCGGACGGCACGACCGCCAATTTTAGGACGACTCTGGGAGGCATTCAGGGTACGTGCCAAACCGCCAGCAGCGTCTCGGAGTCCGGTGTCTGTACCGTCAATTGGGTCAGCAAGGCTCCCTATTCGATTTCCGGAAATCCACAAACGACGGCCGGTTCCGCCAACGTCAATAATAACCTCCACTGGTGCGTGGGGAGCGGCACGGCGAGCAAGGCCTATTGCAATTCGACCACGAGGGGCCGCAGCCCCCTCTCCGTGACGGCGGTCGGCGAGGAGAGCTTCGTCGATGCCAACGGCAACGGCATCTTCGATACCGGCGATACGACTGCATTCAATCCGACCGATGCCGACAACGATTTCACGGCGCCATCGGCAAATGCCGGCACGCCCAAGCCCTGGCAGGACACGTCGGAGCCGTTCCTCAATGAATGGGAGATCTACGACGCGTATGGCACGCCGACTTACATTTCGGGCGAACCGTTCATCGACTTCAACAACAAC
>Ga0209611_10002556_pt1 | contig 32025 bp, 18 predicted proteins | sample S1TSphgellanicum_3_FD_187693 | JGI IMG/M metagenome (GOLD analysis project Ga0209611, IMG submission 187693) | Host-associated microbial communities from peat moss isolated from Minnesota, USA - S1T2_Fc - Sphagnum magellanicum MG (SPAdes) (version 2) | ecosystem: Host-associated > Plants > Peat... | reverse complement strand
TTGCTGCCTTAGCTGCTTCATTCCGAGCTACTCTGTTTCTCTCCTCCTCCTGCCAGGCTGCCGAATCTTTCTTTATCTTTTCATGCACTTCCTCCTTGCTAAGAGGGCTAAGAAGCGGGTGATGGTGGCAGCCCTACTCCCTGACGCCATGGCAGTGAGGCGACCAGAAGGCCGCCAACCCCAGTACCCAGTCCCAAGCTCCCACAAATTGAATCAACAGAACACTCCTTCATGCCAACAAAGGTCCAGTGACTCTGGCAGTGGCACGGATCACAGAAAAAATTGGCAGCAGAATCCTAAATTGAACGGTTAAGATGTCTTGAGTGCCCTGTCAACCAACGGCTAGGATCCTACATGCAAACCCTGCGAAAACCTTCAAAACCCTTAACCAAGCGCTGTGCGTAAATCTTGAAAATCGGAATTTGTCCACTGCGAAAGGAAAAAACGACCGAAAATAATTATTCGCGACCTCGGGTCGCGAACAGAGTATGCCACTACGGTAGTAAGCTAAACTAAGGTTAGTTGATATTCTATAGTTCTACCACTTACCTACATGGGACTTATCATGGGGAAGGGCTTAGTAAAACACCCAATAAGCAAGCTATCATGTTAGTCATTCTCCTATAGTTTTAGGACTTAAACACAAGTTCTATGCCATCTATCTATGAAGCAAGGTAGTTTGTTTTGGTTTGTTTTGTTTTGTCACACTGAGATCTCCAAAGCCACGGTGTATTTTTCAAAATTAGTTACCCACACTTGGACAGGTAAGAACTGCCAGTTCCAGTTAATATGAACTCATTTGGAATTGGGTTTGATATTCAAAATTGGAATTTTTATTTATTGTTAATGAACCAAACCCGGAACCAAGTTCCAGTCCTGGTTCCACATATCTGTGAAATTGGAATAGGAATTGGAACCCAGATAAATGCTTCCAGAAAAACAAAAGTGAGTAAAATCAAGGATTAGTATGAGGTTACCCAGTAGTTCACTTCCACTTCTAGTTTGGGTTACTGGAAGAGGGTCTGATTTTTAGAACCAAAACTGGCTCTTATTCATTAAGAACTGGATCTGGAACCAGTTCCCTTTATGTGTGCAACCCAAATGCAACTGTGTCTTGAAGGATAATTGTGACATCAACAAATGAACTTCCATTTCAATGGATGAATGTCTAGCATTGGATGAATTGCATGTTGATGGACGAGTGGTTTGAAACAAATAGGGTGAGATCTAGTGATGAAATTGACCAAATGAGGTGAAACAGATGTTGATGGATGAATGTGACATTAAGCAATTAAAATGATTTTTCTGGATAGCCTTTCATCCCCTGGGTTGAATCTCCAGGGGTAAGATGTCAATTGCTGATCCATGCATAGATTTGATCCCATTTGATAAAATGGAACTTATAGGGGAATGTTATGGAATTTGATAAGAGGAATTTTTATGAACGAACGAAATCTGGACAAAGGAGAAAAAATCTAATGGATGCATGTGATGTCACCATTTGACATTCAATGAATGGAAAAAATCCACAAATAACTACTTTAACTCTCGTGTAAATTGGACTATATTGCATAGATGAATATGTCCAAGAAAAGTGGTACAAATCTTTGAAGATGACAACACTGAATATGATTTTTAAAAACTTGTATCAAACATAATTACAAATTACACAAATTGAAAATGCAGAAAATAATTCAAGTAATTAAAAAGCATCCAAAAAAAATCATCAAAAATATTTATTTATGTGAACCAAGAATTGCCTTTCCAATTGCACTCAATTTGACTAGTTTAGAGTAGTGTTCTCTGGTTTTTTTTATTTGAAAGGAATTATGGTTTAGGTTTTCAGTTTTTCTCTATCAAGAATATTTTCTTGCGCAAGCTTACTCGGAGGATTAGTAGGTTTTGAGTACTAACTTTAGTGTAAATGGGTTCAAGAGTTTTGGTTCTTGAGGATATTATTTTCTTCGAGCTGCAAGAAGACTCATTTTGTGAAGTTGAGTCTCTTGCACTTCCCTATCATGCATGTGTTCTTGTGTTTATTATTTTTGAATATATAATTAAAAGATTTAACAAGGCATGGATTCTCCCATATTGGAGTGTGCATGATTTTTGCACAACATGTTATTTTGTTTAAAAGAATTTTTGGTGGAATTATGAGCACAATTTCTTGAATTTTATAAAACCTTCAATTCCATAGGGGTCCAAAAAAGTGGAGCCTAACATAAGTTAAGGTGGAGCTTGATTCTATTAACATTGCATTCAATTTTATTTAGAATTATCTGTATTTTTTTTTGGTCCAACTAATGCATGACATTCAAACTAATTTTTTTAATATTATACTTGGGCTTCATGCTACTACACACTCCAAATGACGATGAAATGATGAAAAAAATGAACATTAAATTCCGTCCGAACAAAAAGATTGAATAACATTGAACACAACTTGGATTGAACTTAAATTTAATTTGTTTCCAATCCAAATTCAATTGAGTTCAAATCCAATTGAATTCAAATTTTTAAATTGAATTTTAAAAATTGAAGGAAATTCAAACGATTAAAACCCTCCAAATTTTCATTCATTTTCAAAAAAATTAATCTTTTTATTTCGTTTTTTGATGGAATCTCACCAGTAAAAGAAAGGCTACAAGGTTCACCTTATATTTCCTAATTTTACATGTTTATGGGTGGTGCTCAAGGACTAATTAACATCCTACACACTAGAAGAAGCCCAAATAGGGGGTGTGGGTGTATGTGATTTCATTCTCTTTTCTCACCAATGTTGGATGGTTCTTTAGTTTTACAAATAACCTTTAGGCTGATTTTAGACTAAGAGGTAAGGTTGGAAAAACATGGTGCCAACTTTGAGCATTTTTGGCTTGTTGTTTGGCCCCAAGTCACCAATAAATGGTAGAACTGTTAGGATATTAATAAATGATGGAACATTGGGACAAATTGAAAAGATTTTTAAAATTTTAGGCCTGACTAAAGAATAAAGATCCTATGGCCTCCATCTCAACCAAGGATTATATTATGAAAATAAAAATAACTTCATCAGAAAGCCCCTCTCCCACAATTAGTACATTTCAAAACATCCAATCCAACTCAAAAATAAAACCCTCAAAGAAATTTGCTAGTAATTCCCAGCAGCAATTAGAAAATCCCTGAATTGTAAACCTTGAATTCTCGCAAAGCATTTTTCCATTTTTCATTCTTCACATCAATCCTTTAGGCCTTTTCAACTCTTGAAATACTTTTAAGATTCCAACGTTCCAACATTCAACATTAGGTAAAAGAAGAAGAAAAATCAAACACAAATGTGAAACATTACAATTAAATATGTTTTATATTATAAAAAAGGTACACAAAAGGCACACAAAACTTTTTCAACTTTTGTCTATAAAATCTTGCATAAATTCCAGTTCTCTTTCCCTCCTCTTCTAGTAGTAGTTTACATTTGAGTTAAATTATGATGGCCAACATACAAATTACACTCCAAGGGATGAAGAGCTTTTTCATAACTTCAGTTGTCACAAAGCCCCATGAGATTGTTTATGTTGCATGTAATTTGAATTCACAAGGATTGGATACTAGTTGACAATTCCATTAAATGTTTCCAATTCAATCAAATGCATGGACTTGTTGAAACACTCTTCTAGTAGACTTGTGAGCCTGATACAAGAATTCAAAGTCAAGTTCAATAATGCATGGAGTTTCTCTACCGAGGGAAGTAGTGATTAGAGATTTGAACACCTATCCAAATTCAATCTCTCCAATGCATGGAGTTTCCTTATAGAAGGAAGTAATGATTGGAGATTTGAACACCTATCCAAATTCAATCTTTCCAATGCATGGAGTTTCCCTATAGAAGGAGGTAGTGATTCCAAAGACATGGACAACTATCCAAATTCAATTTCTTCAATGCATGGAGTTCGCCAATGGCATGAAGTAGATTTTGTAATGCCTTACAACTAATTAAATTCAACTCCAATAATGAATGGAGTTCCCCAATTGCATCAAGTATTTTTTGCAATTGAAAACAACTTAATTCAACTTCAACAATGAATGGAGTTCCCCAATTGCATTAGGTAGTTTTTGCAATTAAAAACAACTTAAATTCAACTCCAACAATGAATGGAATTCCCCAATAGCATTAAATAGGTTTTGTAGTCGCCTACACTAACTTAAATTCAACTCCAATAATGAATGGAATTCCCCTACACCAGGATGTAATTTGAACATAAACCAAGTACTCATAGGTGGACAATATGATGGCACATCCGGAAAGGTAATGTTTCCATTGTGGATCCATGCGAATCAAGCCATGTCGACTTATTCAAAGGATTTGCAAGGAAAAAACAAAAAATGTTTTCTTGAAATTGAAATCATAGGGCCAACAAGTGAAGTTGTGCCATTGTTGCACCCAAGGGTTTTGCAATATCATCATAGTTTCTCATGGCCTCCAATATGGAAAAATGTGTTAACCTTGTATTTTCCAATGAATTCTTTTGCTAATGACATGCCTTGGACTCCTTCCATTACCTAACACAATCATCAAGCAAAAACTATGTCAAATATCATATTTCGCCAAAACAAACCAATTACCAACATGCCAAGTAAATGTACACAATCCATTTTAATCATTAATTTCATGCCTTTAATGGCTTTCATGCCTTTCAAAGCTTTGATTATGGGTCTACCCACACTACCATGAACCAAGTAAAATAAATGTATCGAATGTTTGATTTTTCATGTTGTAAAGTGATAATTTCGTTTGGTAGTTCAAATTGTTAGATATACTTATATAACAACATTCATGATATATCATTAAAACATGTAAATTAATTTGAAATTAATTTAATGAATGAAAATATGCAAAAACATTTTTAAAGCACTATAACCATGCTTTGAAGTAGAAAAAGGATTTCTGTAGTGATTTAAAAAGATTTGGAAATGACATTTTTTGAAAAAAAAATTAATAAAAACTTTCACATGATACTATATAGAAAATTTTAATGATTTTTAAAAATTTTGAAATATTTCAAGAATAAGTAGTCAAAAGTAGGCAAGTGTGGTTCATGTTAATATGGCCACACCTATATCATCCTTTGGGGAGTTTTTATGCCTTTGATACATTGCATTACTTTCCTTAGATGCCATAGTCAAATACCATCATTTTTTGTATAATTTGCCATCTAGTTGTAAGGACATGCAATGTTTTGACACATGTCTTGAACTTGATCATGCATTTGTATTTGCCCCCCAAATTTCACCTCAAGAAAAAAAATTGTCCCTCAAATTTGCAAAAGGAATGTTAGGCATATCACACAACTATTCCCACGTTCTTAATGCACTTGTGTAAATCATGCCTTTCCAGCCATGTACATAATCATCAATATTACAAAAGGAACGTGCCACATCCAAAAGCATCCTTTTTTTATCCAACTCCAAGGAATGAAAATTAATTTGTAAACTATTCCATAGTTTATCGTCCAACATTTTCAAGCCTTTAGCTTTTCACAATCTCTTTGAAACATCTTTCCATTTTTCTCGAAAAGGTTCATTGTGAAGAAATGCACCCATCACCTCAAGGCTCAAGGGGAGCCCACAACAAGCCTTCATGATATCTTCTCTCATTGGTAAAAAATAACATTTTTTATTTGCATCACGCTTGAAAACATGTGAATCAAACAAGTCCAAGGCTTCTAAAGGCTCCAAAAAGTCCATTTCCATCTTGCCTTCTTTACCAACAATATTTTTTATAACATCCCAATCACGACTTGTTAAAATGAAATCACTTCCTTTCCCAAAAATGTGATTACGTAATAAGGATGAAATAGATTTAGAACTTGTGGAATCTATGTCATCCACAACGACTAACACCTTTTGTCAATGATCAAGTTTATCCAATAATTAATGTTCAACATCTTCAAATGGTCATGATCTTACATCTCCCAAAAAATGATATGCATCATATTCGTTGGAGACAATACAAGAATTTTCATGTGCCGATGTTGTTTTGCCAATACCTCCCATCCCAACTATCCCAACAAAATGAACCTTTTGTAATTGTTGCCTCACATTGGCAACATGTGTAGTGAGTCCAAATGTAAGATTTGGTGGAAGTATTTTGTTGAATTGATTTGCCTACCAAAAGGAAGATGTTGTTAATGACTTTTATCAATGACATGGATGTATTTGGTGGAACGTAAAAAATATGACATTATGTAATAAATTTTTAATCTTTTAAATTGTTGAGATTGCTAAAATGTCATTGTTGTACATAATGCATTCTCTATGGTGCATGATCAGAGTCTTCACAAACAAATGATTTTTATGTAAAAATTATATTGACCATTCATGGTGTAAAATTAATTTCCATATTCACTATTTTTAGTTTAATAATATTTATATGTAAGATCATGAAAATCTCACCTCATTTATGCATATGTTGATGAGGTTCAAAAACATGTTATAGGAAAGATGTTCTTTGCCTGGAGGCTTGCAAACTTGCATGTGATCACAATCTTCAAGCTTGTAGTTATTGTTCCTTGACAACCTCTAGGCCAAAGTAAAATCCACAAAAATCCCCTATCACCATGAAAAAACAACACATATACATTGAAGCATTAAATGACAATGCAAATACCAAACAAAAACACAAGTTAATAAAGTTAAAAGTAGATTGTTGAACACAAAAAGTTCCAAACAAGGTGTGTAAAATGGATGTGTGTACCATGTCCTTCATGGGCCTCCCCTCACCAAATGCATACACATTGATTCTCTTGGTTGTGATAATATTTTCAAACTCCATAGACAAGGTTTCCATGTCTCTTTGGAACCACTTCATGTTCTTGATTATTCCAACTTGGGATTCAACGATCTTTGTAGATAGTTTTCAATGTGTGAACCAACATGTGGAACTACATAGAATGCCACACCTTTCAAGTTCTTCAAAAAAGTCTTTGCATGTTTCACATAACATTTTTCCAAGGCATTTACAAGATTGTGACTAAACTTCCTCCATGCTTTGAAAACCAAGCTCTTTAGCACCAATCTTCCAAAATTGTGTCCTACCAACACATGATGATTTTGACCTACTTTTCATGTATCCCTACATCATATTACATGTATTCCTTAAAAAATTACAACAATTTCAATGCATGATCATTGCATGAGCTATTCATTTTACAAAATGTTAGATTTATTTGCTAAGATTTTATTTTCCAACATGTACATAAATTCATCCAACAAGAACATTGTTGTCTCATCGTACTTTACACTTAGGATATGTCACAAAATCTTTCCAAAGTTCTTGTATTCTTTGAAACCATTTTACTTGACAATCAACATGGCATTCAATGTTTTCAAAACATGTGTCATGTGCAAGGTATATTCAACAAAGGTTCCTTGGTCAAAAAATAAACCTTCATGAAGACATTGAAATTAAACACCATTTTGATGGTGAGTTGAAGTTGGCTTGAATTTATAGCTATGTATGAATGACCAATGAAACACGCATATGCATTTTCATGCTCTCATGGAAATAAATATACTTGTCAATTTTAACACATTTACATTTTTTTCACAACAATTAAAAGAATATTCCTACTTCCTTTGGTGGCACAAGTAGGTATGTGGTTTTAAGGATTTAATTCCATGAAGATCATTTTCATTTCTTACATGGTTTGTTCATAACAATTCTTGATTGTTGAAAATATTTCATAAATCTAGATTTTCATATAACCATGAATTAATGTAAACAAGGTACAATTTTTCAAACATGGAATTTCCATAAATAAAGAGATGAAAGTAGTACCCACTAATCAAATTTTTGAAGATGTTAAATAATATATGAAACATGATTGTGAATCGAAGCTTGCACATGGGCATCATATGACAAGGAAAGGACATGCATTTTGCCATGGAGATTAGAGGGTACCTAATCTTTAGGCCAACATATTTCATCACAATCATGTTGTAGCCATGTGTTTTTCCATGCATCATTAACATTGGCTGCATTGAATTGACGCACTCCCAAGTCCTTTGTTGAACCCACTTGAGGGTCCAACTATGTAGATTTGCGGAAAGTTGGGACTTGAGGGTCACTCCTGACTTCCAGCACTAAAAGGGGGTGGGGTAGAGGGGCGTGCTAGAAGTCCCGGGATTAGACTAGGAAGAGGGACTAAATTATTAAGCTTGAATTTGCATCCAAAACCAATCACAAGAAGGTTAGTTAGCATTCGGGAACACCCTTGGGTGTTGGGACAAACCACGGGCACTTTGACACATAAAACTCACCACGGCCCGGATTGAGGGGAAGCCACCACCTTCCCCCATATAGTATTCTCTGCGTCTCACCGCAGAGGCTACATCTGAATGGCTCTTTTTCCTAGGACTCCCAAGTTGGAGTCTCGAAACTGTCCGGGTTGGAGTCCCAGGGCTTTGGACGCTCATAGTTCTTCGCCCCAAACTCGAATCGGGACGAGGTTTGAACCAAAGTTGTAGCTCTCATTGAGAGCTTTCCAATGCCGTGTTGCACTCCTTGAGGTGACATCGGGAAAAGGTTGATTCCTGACTTTTAGTGGTCGGGAGTCAAACTACCAATAATGGGCTGGTAGTTTGACTCCCGGCCCTTCTTTTGCCCATAACTTGGGCTGCAGATGTCCAAATGGCCCACGCGAGGCCATTTTGGGCATCTAAGCTTCAAGACCTTTCCATTGATATAAAGAACGCACCAATGCAAGGAGATTTGACTCTTCAAATTGTCTTCTGAGTTTTCGGGAGTCCCAGAAGACTCCATTTTCCCACTTTTAGGAGTGTGAGTTGCATTCTCACACTTAGCCCCAAAGTGGGGTTGCGACAGAATTGTAGCCCATGGAAAAACACTACATCCATTTCAGTCCTATGATTGTACACATAATCAGGCGATAGTTGATGCATCGATTTAATCTACATATAATTTCATAAAAGTCTAATTAATTTAAATGAGGTGACATATATAATTCCAAGTTAGGATTTAGAATTTCAAAATCTTTTTATTGTAGCAATGAAAATTTGTTTGAACATGGGTGATTATAATACACCATGTAGATCTTAGGATTAAAAATCAATTTGTTGGAGTGTTGATATTCATGAGTGATAGATGATGGAGGTCGAACATACTTATAATCTTGGTAGCCATTGTACCACAAGATCATTTATTATTGCAACCATAAGCAAGAAAGGTGCACTAGTTTTTTTCACTTTATTTTGATTCCTTGAAGAAGATTAGAACAAAACTTGTGTATCTTCTTCAAACACAAGATACAAAGTTTTAAATCACATGTTTTGCATGTGCCACACACTCAATGAAAGTCCCTTATAGGAGAATCTTGATGCAAACATTGATGTCCACCTTATACTTTTACATATGCACGCATACCCACAGGAATGATTTCAATGATTTTAAAGTGCATAGAGAAAATTATACTCTCATTGAGAATTTTGAAAAATATTACATAATTAGGAGCTGATTGGTGGCATTAAAAAACATTAATGTTCAACTTCCCATAATAATTGCCTTGGTTCATGGGACCAAATATATTAAATATTTGACAAACATGTGTTGAAATGGTTGAAGTATTATACATAAATAAACATCACTCTACAATGATTGAAAAGTTACAAAGTGGAGAACAAAATGAATGGGCCAAAACTAATGTCTAAATTTACTACATAATCAAGCCAGTTACAAAAAGGATCATGAATCAGATTCTAATGTATTATCACAAGAGTTTAAAAGCTTTAGAACGTTTCAATAAACGTTGAATTTCATCCCAACTCACTACACCAAAATGCATCTTAGTTCACCGTGGGTTTCATTAGATTTTGAGTGAATTTGGATTTTTTTATCATGGAGAAACTGGTCAACCCCCCAATGAATAGGGACTAATTGTTACGAATAGTGAATTGGTCCACCAATACTTAGTGAAATACAAATTTATTTAGCCATTTCACCTACTAGTTAATTAACTAGGTAGCATGGAAATCCATTAAATTTAAATTATTTAATATTTAATGTAATATTTAATATTATTGATATTTTCATGATTTTAACCTATGAATTATTAACACATGTCACTACCTATGTTAAGTTTTAAATCCTAACTTAGGTACATAAACCATGTATTCAACCTAAATAGGCACCTACTTTAGAGAACTACATAAAAAAATATTTGATCAACTTACCACTGGTGACCACAAACACACCATTTGTGAGATTTGATCCCTTGACCTTTAGGATGAATGCAAACACCCCTACCATCAAGCCACCACAGTTGTCGTGATAATTTGTACATTGCATTTTATTTATCAAATACTTCATTTTAAACATTTTAAAAACATAAAATTAAAAAATTCATATATTATTAAAAATTTGTCCACATGGAATGATTATTATTTTTTCAATAATGTATATAATTACATTTATTTCCTTTTTAAAATGTAAAATTATTTTATTTTTTTTAAATATCATTATTCAATAACATTTCAATGACCATTTTTTTGAAAAAAAAAAAAGTTTACTAAATGAATTTTTTTTTGTTAATATAATCATACTACTTATGTTAGGCTATTTTCAGCTATTCTAGGGCTACTTTTCATTATTCTAAATTATTTCACCTTAGGTTACTTTTGGTTATTCTAAGTTATTTTTGGTTATTTTATGTTACATTTGACTAGTTTAAGTTATTTTACCTTAGGCTATTTTCAACTACTATAAATTATTTTTCGTTATTATATGTTTTTTTTATTATTGTAGGTTATTTCACTTTAAATTATTTGTGGTTATTATAAGTTATTTTTAATTATTCTAAATTATTTCATCTTTGGTTATTTTTTACTATGTGAAGCTATTTTTGGCTATTGAAAGTTATTTCACCTTATGCTAGTATTAGTTATTATAGGCTATATTAACATAAACTATTTATGGTTATTCTATTGGTGGCTATTATTAATATTATATTGGTGGTTATTGGTGCCTATTTTATTGGTGCTTATATACTTTATTAATGGTTATTAGTGGTTATTATATTGGTGGCTATTAATGGTTATTGGTGGTTATTCTATTAATGGCTATTGGTGGTTATTTTATTAATGACTATTGGTGGTTATTCTATTAATGATTATTGGTGGATATTATATTCATGTATATTGGTGGTTATTTTAAGTTAAATTATCATAGGCTATTAGTGGTTATTAATGGTTATTATATTAGTGGCTATAGGTGACTATTTTAATAATGGTTATTGGTGATTATTCTATTAATGGCTATTGGTGGACATTATATTAATGGCTATTGGTGAACATTATATTAATAGCTATTGGTGGATATTATATTAGTGTATATTAGTGGTTATTTTAAGTTAAATTATCATAGGTTATTAATGGTTATTAGTGGCTATTAGTGACTATTTTATTAATGGCTATTGGTGATTATTCTATTAATGGTTTTTTTCGTTATTCTATTGCAGGCCATTAGTGGTTATTAGTGGCTAATTTATTAATGGCTATTGGTGGCTATTTTGTTGGTTGCTTTTGGTGCCTTTTTTGGGTTAGTTGTGGTTGTTTTAGGTTATATTACAACTATTGGTGGTTATTCTATTATAAGATATTGTTGGATATTTTAGGCTATATTATCATAAGCTATTGGTAATTATTTTATTGTAGGCTAATGTTCTAAATTACTTTTCATAGGTTATTATTGGTTATTCTAGGCTATTTTACCATAGGTCATTATATTTTATTTTAAATTATTATACTGAGGATAAATTAACATATAATAACATAAAGTAGAATGACCTTGAATAACCTAAAGTATAACTTGAAATAACATATATTAATTTAAAATAAAATAACTTAAAATATAGCCTAAAGTTAATTGAATAATTTAGTTTAAAATAAATTATAATAAAAAACCTATAATAAAATAATTAAAATACCTTAAGGTATAATAATGTATGATAGTTTAAGGTATAATAATTTATAATAGCCTATAATAACTTAGGGTATAAGTTAAAATAATTAAATTAACCTAAAATAATATAAGGTATATCATAAAGTAGCACAAGGTATTTAAATCAACAACATAAAAATAAACCTATTTACCATAATAAATTATAATAATGAATTATGTCAATTAGTAGTGAAACATGATGTTTACATAATGATATTATAGTGAAATAACTTTAACGAAGGTGAAATCACTAAAATGCAATGAACTTATTTCACTTTTAAGGTCCCATAGTGATTTAGGTTAATGAACTACACCCCACTTTTGTACTAGTGATTCCATGTGTAATTATGAATGAACTCTTATGTGAGCCCACATAACATGATCGTTTATCAGATGTGATACACATGTTTATAATGCACATACACCCTGTGACCACCCAAAGAACCTGCCAATATTTTGACAAAATAAACACATGAACATCTAGGGTAATTTTTAATAATCACATTGTATCCTTGGTCATCTGAAAAAATATTATAAATTCGTCCATACGCAAATGAGGGGACATCAACAGTAGGGAAAAAAATGCATTGGGTAAGTAAGATGCTAGCTTCCCAATTATTAGTGTGCTACTGTGTTATTTTGAAAACAGAAGGTTGTTTCACCTTCTTGCCACCATGAATTGTGGGCCAACAACTCGCATTGGTTGGCGACACAATGTTGTGAGAATTCATAGCAAACACATGCAAAATGCTTGAAATAAACGATTGGGAACGAAATAAATTTCGAGCACAACTATGATAAAAGGAAAACCCCACTTTTTTAAAAATTGTTACCTCCTTTTGAGTTAAGTCAATACCTTTTTGGATGGGTCATACAGTTGGAACTAAAGGTTTAACAATTGCATATTTTCGCATTGTCCCACCAACATAATGGTTGAAATCATTGGGACAAAATTAATGCATATGGTGTTCCAATGATCCCATATGAAATTGTAGCCAAAACCCTGAGTAACATGGAGTAAGAGTTCCACTTATATATTTGTAAAGGTTGATATTTGCTTTGCATTTGAATCTCATGGTTTTTTGGAACACCAAACATCAAATTACAGAACTGGGTGGACAACATTCAATCCGCCATTGGCCATCAACACAAATATTTTCTTTCAACTTTAGGCCACCTCAAGATACCAAAGGTAAATAAACACTAGAATAACACAACAGTTGCTACATGCCTACATTCCCAACAACATTGGGTTGAGCAACATGAATTATTATTCGTGGACAAGAGAAATTCACATGGTCAAGATGATGATAATCATTATCTACACTAAGAGGACAATCTACAGTCACTTAACAAACCCAAAAATGTCACGATTCTAGCCTTGGGCTCGCAACCAAAGCAAGGGCTTGCAAAGGTGCAAGCCAAGACTGAAGCTTGGGAATCACATTTCATGCTCTTGGGAGTGTAAGAGGGTGTGAGTGAGTGAACCCACACTCCCAAGTGGGCTCCCACTTTGAGAGTTAGAGTCCCAATGGACTTTTGAATTTTTAGAAAAGAATTTCAAGGAAAAAAAACCTCATTGGATTGAAAAGTTCCTTATACCATTAGAAAGCTCTTGGAATGCAGATGTCTAAAATGGGCTTGCACGTCCCATTTGAGTACTTGAAACACAAGTTATGGTTGAAAGAAGGGTTGGGAGTTAAGTTGCCAATTTGACTCAATTTGACTCCCAACCACTAAAAGTCTGGAATTGCCCTGATTTATTTGTGTGCAAGTGGCATGTGACATATCATTGGAAATCTCTCAATGAGGGCTACAACTTTGCTTTGGACCTCACCTCAATCAGAGGTTTGCACAAAAAAATATGGGCCTTCAAAGTCGTGGGAATCCTAATTTCGCGAATTTTGCGAATTTCAAAACTCCCAACTTGGGAGTCCGGGACAAAATGACATTTAGATGTAGCCCCTATAACTAATCAAAAAGAATACTATTAGGGGGAAGGTGGTGGCTTCCCCCAAATCCAGGTCGTGGTGAGTCTTGTAAATTCGTGGCTCGTTCGTGCACCAAAAGTGTTTTAACTACACACTAACCAACTTGTTGTTTGGTTTTTGTAAGTTTGTGTGAATAATTGACCCACTTGTCACTCATCCTAGTCCCCATCCCAAAGCTCCAACACGCCCCTCTACCCTCAAAGTCTTGCGAATTAGGGAGTGTACCCTGACTCTTTCTCCTTCCGTTGTTTTCACCTTTGGATTCGTAGTTAAATCTATCAAGGAGTTTAGGAGTGTGCCACAATTGTTACATGCCTACATTCCCAACAACATTGGGTTGAACAACATGAACTATTACTCGTGAACAAGAAAAATTCATATGGTTAAAACGATGATAATCATTGTTTCCACCAAAAGGACAATCAACAAATCGCTTAACAAACCCAAAAACTTCCTCCCCTTCGAAGTTCGAAATGCGATAGAAGAAGGAAGATCCAAATGTGTAATTTGCCACAACAGTTGCTAATTTAGTAGGATCATTAAACTGTTGGGCCCTCCTCAACAACAATTCATTTTTGTTAGGTCCATGACCAATTGGAACCCTTCGCAACTATTGTCTATACAATGTACATTGTTTGAAAGCCTAAACGTAATCGTCAAATGTCGTTGTGTATAAACAAATGTCTCAATTCCCTAGTTGTTATAACCAAATGTTATGCACAGTTTCAATTAGATTACAAGTGGGCATGTCCACCCACTCCTCATCATTAAGCTTTTTACAAATCAAAGGAAAGGAAGCATAAAATTTATATGAAATGCTACAACAGAGAAAGAGATAAATCACAAATGGAAGTTTAATGGAAATGGACACCTTATAGTTTTGAATGCACAAAAGAGAAGGGAAGTCATAGGAAGTTCACAAAAGATGTACTCACATGGACCATGAAACCTCCCCATTGTTTGACACAAAAATGCCAAAAGTTAAGCCAATTGCTAAGCTTGTGGACACCCGCCTTTTAAATAGCCCCAAATGAAAGCCACCAAGAATGAATTAGAGCATAATGATTGTTAGCATCCCTAAAGGATGTGGCATTTTTGTACTGGTGGCAAAGAGCCCTATGCTCATCTTGCAATTCAGGTCTGATTAGTTGTTTGGTGTGTTTATTGAGTGATTGAGTCCAATGGAATAAACAGGTGCACTCTTTATCAACCATCTTGACAAAGGGGTCCCCCAAACCATAAACAATTTTGACCACATTCCAATTGGTTTGTGCGCTATCAGCCATGAATCCCTTGAAATTGGGTTTTGGAAATCCGTGTTTTAACATCATTTCATTAAGTTTTGTCCACATAAGTTGTTGAGCTTCAATGTCCTTAAACTACATATCACAAATTGATATGGTCAACACTTTACAATACATAGGGTCGTACACATGACAAGCCATAATTGTCCATCCAACAACACACTTCACATGATCAAACATGATCCAAGTGTTTTGTAAATCCCTTGCAGGTTGCATTTGTGTCACAAGGCTAATTCCACTCTTGACACCATTTATCGACATTTTGAAAATGAACACCTTTTGTCCACGAACTTGTCTTAGGAAGCAGCATTCCTAGATGTAGTCATACCAACTCTTGGACTTCAATTCAAGTATGCTAACAATATAGCCACCTTTTAAATGACATTTGAAAGAAATAACAAGGTACAAATGTTGGGAAAACTAAGTTCACAGAACTTATCCTAGATTTGCTCCAGTTGCTCACCTTTGAGGAGTTCCATTATGCCATCCCTAAAATCATCAAACAAGTAACTTGCCAAGAAGGTCTTGTTGGCACTGAAGGAAATGGAAGAAATTTTTACATTAGGCGTGCGATCCACCTCCTCTGCAATCAACCTTCTAGTCTCCTTGACAAACTCCCAACACTTTCCATATGCAACAAAATGGTTGTGAACACCAAGATGAATCACCGCTTTTGACATAGATTGAAGTCTATGCACAACATAATAGATTCGCCCACCACAATCAGTGACATAGAAAGGATAAGAATGATAAAATTTGCATCCAAGCGAAGAAGTGGATGGAATCATTATCATTTGACCTAAGACTAGAATATGAACAAACTAACTGCACCAAAATGTTTCATTGCAAGTGGCAAAGTGCACAAAGTTCTCACAATCATCCAATACACACCACAAATGACCCAAACAACAAGCCTTCTTGAAACTAAGCCCAAACAAATTTTTTATATTGGTTGTGACCAGCTTATGCCAAGCATGGCCATTGAACTTTTTATCCACGCCTTGCATTTTGGAAGGGTTGTGAGCATTCAAATGGATTTACAGCAATTCAAACAAGATGTCCCCATTGAAAATAATCGACAAGAATTAGACTTTTCATAAATGGATCTTATTATAATCCAAAGTCCACAACTCATTTGAGGTTTGTCTTGGTAGCACCATCACATGTAAGCAAGAGACAATAAACTGAATATTCCCCAAAGGGGTGGATGGTTATGACAACAAAGAGGCATCAAATTGAAAAATGATTTTTGGCAATTTCATCAACAAAGGAAAGGGTGTCAAGTTGTCACTTGAAGAGGAATCAGACAATTCAATGAAAATAAAAGATGCAAAAACATCATAACATTGAGGGAAAATGTTGTCACCTTCAAGTTCTTGTTTCACAATCTTGATCACAAAACCTGCAATTCTTGTTATAAGGATGATTTCTTGAAAATTATGAGCCAAACTATCACCAACAATGTGATAAAAGCCACAACCAACCACCCACTATCTCCCTTGTGAGGAGGTTGTAGGAATATGGTACAAAGAACTTGAGACAAAGTTATTAGAATCATACAAGATGTCTTTAAATATATGTAAAAAACCTGGCTGAAAAACTAACATAGTGCATAGACAATGTTCATAAACAACGATTGTCCTTGAATCATCTACCATGATGGTCTGAGCGTCCAGGAACATGAAATGTCACCATGTTACAAAAGGCACAAAAGAAGTAGGGAAGGAACTTAAAGGGATTTTAAATTAGCAAAAGTAGAATCTAACACCATGGTAAAATTTGAAAGGTTTGGAGGAAGAGGAGGAGGAATCGGGGAAATATAATCCAAGTAGGGAGCGGATTGAATGTGAAATTGGACAAAACACAACAATAATGAAAACATCAAAGAAGAAAATCAAGTAGTGTAATAATAAACATCAGACTAAAATTATAAAACTTATGTGCTTGTAGCCAAAGATAATCTTTGTTGATGGAATATGGTGCAAAAAATAAAATTTGAAATGTTTGATCACTTTTAACGTTGTTAAAGTGGAAACTTAACCAAATTTTTTTTAAGACTCCAATACATTATGTGAATTACATAAATGTGGTGGAGGCTTGGAAATAAGTGTAAAAGTGCGGGATAATATAAAGAGCCATTAGGAAAAAAAAAATGTTTCATTAAAAAAAGATCAACTTTTGGAAGGACAAATGAACGAAAAAAGGAATGAACAAACACCAAAAAACTCTAACAGATCAATGGTGGTAGGACATTAAGTGAACAAGAATACCATTTGGCAACTAGTAATCAAGTTAACATAAATAGGGTTGTTGTATGTGCAATGTGCAGAAATCCAAGAAAAATGCTACAAAAAAATGGGTGGAAGAGGGCATAACATGATAGGGTAATAGCCTCGTGCAAATAGGGGGAGGACAACAATTACATCTAAGGTCAAAAGAAGCACATTGGAACATGGCAATAAGTGTCAGATCAATGATAAGATATGCAATCCATACTCTGCATTAGTCAAATCATGTGAAATATTTTCATGACGAGATCTTGATAGGAAAAGAAAAAGCCAAAGGGAATAATTATTCATCACAATTGGAACATGTTGTAAAAATGATCTAATTAGTGTTTGTAATATTAGATTCCATCAAGCGTTAGGAATTACGAGAAGTATTTTCCAAAAAACAAACTACACAATATTAAGGAAATGACATTCCCAACAACTTTCATATCTCAACAAAAATCAAAAGGATAACAAACATAAGAATTCATTATTATTCATGTGAGTGTTAAAATTAAGTAAAATTTACATAAAATTCATGAAAAGGGAAAAAAAAATTTGGAATTTGTAATGTCATTTCCAGGTTGGTGGAAAGGAAAAAGAATTTAGAAGATGTTCGAGATATATTTATTATGGAATGGAAGTTGTTATAAGGAAAGAAGTAAAATATGTGTTCTTGAAAATGTGTACGTTTTATCACAAATATTTACGGGCCTTCATGAAATCCCTTGAAATTTGGTATAATAGATTTTATTTGTAGCAAAGAGGTTAAATTAGGTTAACCTAAAAGGTCACTAGCCATACGAAAAGTTTTTTGAACTAGTCACAAGTTCTTAATAAAATTTAAACATGTTTGTAACATCATGTCTAAAATATTGAAAAATCGATAGAATCAATATTGGGAGGGAAATTAACAACCTTGGTCCATTATGTTCATGTGTATTAATATCCGAACGTGAATTTTGTGGAAATCATATATTCACCCTCCAAGTGTATAAAATTCAGAACAAAAACATATATTCATTAACATCACTTTTTGTTACACATAAAACAAAATTAGGTACAACAATGCAATGTCAGTGGCATTCATTATCATGATGGACAATTATAGTTATAGTTAGTTTTCAAAATTATGATTCAGAGATATGGCAGTAAGCAAGGTTAGTGAGGTCCACTATGCTAAATAAAATGATATTGAAAAGAAAATCATGCAACAAATTTTTTGAAGTTCATTATCAAAACATCAAAAATGATGAAAACACAAATTTAACAAGATTAAATAACCTTTCAAAAACGGCTTTTATATGGTGACTCAACATATAAAAATATTTGGAATATAAATAAATATGAAAATAATAGTTGCAATGGAAAGATGAAAATTCAATATTCCAAAAATAATTAATTAAAGAATAAATATCTAATTTTGAATATTTGGTTCTAATTGATTTATAACTATTAATCAAACCCTAATTACCTTTTTTAATTTTCTAATTAATATATATATATTTAATTCCCTATCTATTAAAATGTGTGTTTGAGACTACAAAAAAAGACACTAGATGACATTTCTTGCAGAAAATGTTAAAGTTTATAGAAAGGGAGCAACTATTGTCTTTAGTCAAGTGTTATGGTTCAGAAAAGAGAAGCCACAATTTCAAATGCAAGAAGAAAGTGTTGTTCAAGAAAACTCCAAAACTCTAAGATGAAAAATATGAAAGCAAAATTTCTAGTGGACAAATCTAAACCAATGAAAATGAAATATGGAAATGCCAGCCAAGAAGAAGCTACAATTGACAAAGGATATGTGGTGCAACCTCTTTTCCACAAGGGATGATTAAGTTGAAAAAGACAAGACATAATTTTAAAAGTGTTGTGAATATTACCTAGTTTATGAAACGTAATTTGCTTGTTTCTAATAGAAAAACCCATTGATCATTTGTTTTAGAGGCCCAAAAGAAGTGCAATTTGTTCTCTAATGCACAATAAAACTTCTTAAAACAAATTGAGTGGATTTGAGTTGTGTCCATTCGGCCCTACAGCAAGTATGACTAAAAATATGTTTCTTGTGTGAAAAGAAGATGGAATTGTGCTTGAAATTACACTTCCAGGCTTGGTTTTTTTAAAAAGGTGTGTTAGAAACCTTAATATCTTGCTTGAGATTTTTACATATATATTCCTTGTGTTCTTGTTTTTGTATGAGGTGGGGGACACAAACAACACAACAACTTGGAGTAAGCTTCCAAGCTTTTCCAATTTCATGTGTTTCATTTTTTGTCTTCCATGTTTATTCCTTTACATTTGTTTGTTTAGAGTTTTTTTAAAGTTTTGATGTTTTGTAGTTTTTTAGGTTGCATAAAAGCTCAACCGAGGCAAGATGATTTGCCTTGGCCTCTCTTGAAGCTTTCGAGCTTGGAACTTGGGAGCTTCAAGAAAGGCCAAATGCAAAAAAGTTACACTCGGCATGTGTTGGAGCTTTTGAGCTTCAAGCTCGGAAGCTCATAGAGGGCTCGAGGCAATTTTTTTGTGTTTAGCCTCCAACTTTCAACACCAAAAGTTGGAGGTTGAGTGCAATTTTTTTTACATTTGGCATGTTTTGGAGCTTCCAAACTTGGAGTTTGAAAGTTCCATTTGGGGTCGAGGCAAAAAAATTTGTGCTTGGCCTACAACTTTCGGTGCCAAAAGATGCAAGCTAAGCACAAAAAATTATGTTCGACAAGTCTTAGAGCTTCTAAGCTTTAAGCTTGGAAGCTTTGTAGTTTGGCCGAGGCAAAAAATTTTGCGCTTGGCCTCCAACTTTCAACTTTTGGCACCAAAAATTAGAGGTTGAACACACAAAAAACTATGCTCAGCCATTTTCAGACGTGTTGAAGAGCAACCAGGCACTAGAAAAATGCACTTGCCCTCCAACTTTCAGTGTCAAAAGTTGGAGGCCAATTGAATTTTTTTACACTCGACCTTTCATGGAACCCTCAAGCAACATGCTCAGGAGCTCCATGAAAGGATGAGGCAAATTTTGTTCCTTAACCTCTCATAAAAGTCCCAAGCTTTGTGTTCAAGGGCTCCACGAGAGGTTGGTCATAAAAAAAATTGTTCAACCTCCAACTTTTAGCACCAAAAGTTGGAGGTAGAGCAAAATGTTTTTGCATTCGGCCTCTCATGGAGCTCTCGAGCTTCGTGCTTGAGTATTCCATAAGAGGCTAAGCGGAAAATGTTATTGTTTAGCCTCCAATTTTCAACGCTAAAAGTTTGAGGCCAAACATAATTTTTTTATTTCAAGCTTTCTTGAAAACATGAGCTCCCAAGCTTGGAGCTTCGAAATGTGAATTTCTTCAATTCGTGTTCCTGAATGCAATTCATGATTATTATTTAACCTTGTCTCCTTCATTTCTTTGTTTCGTAGAACTCTGTCAATACTGGGAGTCCATCTACAAAGGTATGTTTGTCTCTTTCTTTTTCACATTCTATTCTCAAACTATGCATCTTACCTTTTCTCTCCTATAGGTTCCTCCATCTTTGGAAGGTGTTGAGTTGATTGAACAAAGGCTACTAGAAGAGAATTATGAGGAGGTATTATCATTCTTCACAAGTCTTCGTGATATTCATGTTTTAACAATATTTGTATTCTTTAAGTTAATTTTGTCCCCACTTTTTTATAGGTGTAGAACTTTAACTCACAACAAGGCACAGAAATGAATGTCCATGAATCTCAATTTGTGCCAAAAACCACCTCTACACAAGTACTTGCTATCCAATTTTTCTTATTCCTCCTTTTTTATTCTTGTGAATTGTTTCCAATGTAACCTAACTTCATCATGACCTTGTCTACTTAAGAGGTTAGCTTGACTTCTGGGTCTTTTACGCAATTGGAAGCAATCAATACAATTGGAGACAAGGAAATCTTCTTGGTCTAGATGGAGCATAAGGTCAAGATAGTCAAGGTGTTGGAGAGGCATAAGATTCATCCCAAAACCAAGATCCGGATGAACATACCCTTCTACCACATGATATCCATGCTAATTGTGAGACCAACCTTGATCGATGTGCTCAAGATGGAATAAACGTTCCAAATAGGCTATCGAAAAGGCAACAAAATTTTTTATGTCTCTCCCAAAAACTAGCATGGGGAAGAGGCATTTGTTATAGATCACATTCATGAATGGGACGATCATTGGAAGGTTGTGAATGCATCATTTGAGGAGGGGCTGAATGCATATGAAGATTTTCAAAGGTTCAATGGGAGAATGTTCTATGTTTAGGACGGCAACCATCAGCTACAAGCCTGGATGCCTTATATCTTTAGAGTTCATTCGGATGACCTCTCTTGGCACATTGCAATGGATTCCATCATGCTAAATACATGAGAGGGCCTCATCCACCTCCTCACTACAATGACAAACATGAATAAATAAGATTCAAACAAAACATTATTGATTTCAAACTTCCTATCTTGTCTTTCTATTCATCTACTTTTTTTTTGTTTATTGTTTTGTGCATTGAAGTTGAAGTTCTTTGTCAATTTTGTTTCAACCCCCCAAGTTTGTCGAATTTGATCACATGAAACCTAGTCTAGTACATGATTTATTTTGCATCTAGAGCATCAGCATGATTCCATTGGTCCAGTTCAAGGATGTGATCAATCTCAATGTCTACAAGAGATGTGAGAACAAGTCAAGGAAGACTTGGTATTCTTTGACACAAAATATTTCTTTTTATTATATGTACAAGGTTTGAATTTTGCCCAATCTTTCCATTTGTATCTATCAATTTTTCTGATTGAAACATGTGATCTACAAAAATCATTTCTTCTTGGTGTAGTGTGAGCTTTCGACTACAGTGGACGTCGTTGTAAAACTTTATTATAAGGAAATTCCAAATGAGAAATTGAAGCCACCTTCCATACCGCAGGCACTTATGGACAAGGCAATGGATCAGGTCCAAAAGGATCATACTTCTGCTTTCACGAAACATTTGTTAGCTTATGACCCTACTTTTGGTCCCAAGTTCCTTAAACACATTCAAGTCCATTACAATATGAATTCAAAGCCATAAATGTTCACTGAGAAGCTACATATGCTAACTTCTGCACATCTCACAAATGAGTAGAAGTATCTTGGTTGAAACTTTGGAACCAATCTAATGTGTTGAGGGAAACAACGAATTCCCAAAACATAGATTCTTGGATGGAACTTTTGATAAGTGGCTTCACAAGGCAACTTTATAATCTCAGGTAAATGTTTGCCCATCCAAGACTTTGAATTTTTTTGTAGTTGAAGTGATTACAAACTGACATTCAGTATTTTGCAGTTGGAGGTAGAGGCATAAAAACTATATTCTACCACTATCATTGATCTTTCCATTTAGCTTCTCAAGTTTGAAAATCTACCAACATTATCAAACTACATTTAGGAATGGAGACTTTGTCTTTGGGAACTTGTTTCTTTAGGGAGTTTAGGTCCAAAGATGAGATTCAGAGAAGTAAGTTGTGGGAACAACATATCGATGGGATCAAATGCTTTAAATGGGTGGTTTATAGGTGATTTGTAATCTAGCCATTCCAAATTTGTATCATCCATTGTTAGTTGCATTTTAATCTTCCAATGTCATTTGGATTTCATTCCCACTAACTTTGTATTGTTTTATGACCATTATAGGTATTTCCATTTTGTGTTTTTTCAAAAGGGTGCCATATCTAAGATTCCAAAACTCCTCAAAATATGGAAAGATCTAAAGACAAATAGCACAATGTACAGGAAGGACATGTTGAGAAATTGGACATTTCCACATCTCTTGGATTGTGGTTGGTATCTTGACTACCGAAGGAGAACACTCTTCCATCAAAGTTTGAAATTCATGAAAAAATGAGCCAAGACTTCTTTAGGGACTTGGAGCCTTGAGAAGGAGACACCAAGCAAGAAGAGATTGGAGGGGGGCAAAAGGAGGGGAAAGAGACAAATTTAGGAGTTTGGATCAAAGATTTAGGAGAAGGAAGATGTCTCCATTCAATCCTAGAGAGAGGCAAAGCTTGGCTTGGTTGTGCCATCTTTTCAAGAAGTTCCAATGACTTCCATTCAAACCATCCCAACCAAGGTAGATGACACAGCTTTAGACATCCATAAGTTTTGTTCTCCTCAACAAGAATGCCGGAAAATATGATAAGAACAAACCACCCCTAATGTAGGAGCATCAAGTATTGGGAAGAGAATTCCATTGCTCACTCCTTTGTTGATTCCCAATTATGCTCACTATCATTCAATTGTGAAATTGATGAATGTTTCTTGGGCCTCAATTCTTGCATCCCAAATCCAGACTTAGGTAAGGTCACTTGAGCATTTAGGCATTATAAACTAAATGAAGGAGCTATTTCCTTGCCCAATTTGATCTTCTGAATTTTGATTAAGATTTTTCAAGCAACTTTTGTTAGGACAATTTTTTCTTTTCTAAGAGTAGGTGCATTGCAAAGAGCTCCAGGGCATCAACTTTCGGCATCAAAAGTTGAGGGCCAAGAGCACATGGCTCTAGGTCTTCAACTTTCAACACCAAAAGTTGAGGGCCAAGAGCACATGGCTCTAGGTCTTCAACTTTCAACACCAAAAGTTGTATCCCAAGAACATAGAGCTTTTGGGATTCAACTTTCAGTGCTGAAAGTTGAATCTCGAAAGCATAGAGCTATAGAGTTTTTTTTTTTCTCTTTGATGTTGATTGGATCACTTTTTTTTTGCATTCATCTAAATATAATCCTTGTTGTAAACACTTATGTTTTTCAAGTGTCTTATGAAAACAAGGTCGATCTTGTTTTAGTAGATGTACCATCCATTCTCTCAATTTTACACATCTCTAAGCCATTCTCCTTCATTCTTCCTTGGAATAGGTGAGTGGATAATTTGATTAGATCTACTATGTTTTTTACAAATAGGTTTCTATCTTTTAGAGGGGTCATCATCATCATGCATGCAGATGACCCGCGAATGTTGAAGGAGATTCGTTCCTTCTTGGAAAACTACCAATTGAAGGTTCACATGAAATGGATTGTTGTTATCTCAAGCCCCCAAATGAGTAATGAGGATCCATCTTCTTGGGTACCACGAATCTTTCCTTCTCCATATGTCTTTTTACTTTGCATTCACTGAAAGTTAAGATTGATGTTAATTCTACCTTTTTTTTGTAGACTCTTATAAACCATGTCACCCCTCTCATGAAAGATCCAGCTCTAGGCATTATGTTATCCTCAAGGTTTCAATTATACACCCCTTCTACCAAGCTAGTTGAAAGGGGTATTAATCCTAAGACTAAGGATGTCCTTTACAACTACATCGATGCAACCTCAATGACCAAATCCTAGACTAGACGGGCTTTCAAGGCGGCAAAGGAGTTCCATGTGATCAACTGCAGGCTCTTATTGATGTTTGCTTGTCACTAGATTTTGCAGTTGTGGACTTTAATTGCGAGACATGTACTTGCATTCATCCCTCTCTTGTTGCCTTGGATTCCAAGTTATTTCTGCAACCTTTTCTATCTCTAACTTTTGCATTTGATTATTCTTACAAGGAATAGTATTTGTGCTTGCTAGGCGCTAGGGAGGTTGATCCTTGCACTTGAAGCCGATTAAAAAATCTTTGATGAAGTTCTAAAACTAGTATTGGATGCAAAGTCATGCGAGAATATTGTGAGGCATGTCTTCAACCTTGATGACAATTCTCCCATCCAAAAGAGAGCCAAAACTAATCTTAATTGTGAGTAAGTCTAGCCACATCCCTTTACTTATGAAACTTAAAATTTTCAATGTTTTTAGCTCTTTTTAATGTTTTGGTTTTTATTTACAAAGAGACCAGTGGATCAAAAAGACAACATGTGCCATTATTTGCTCATCATGATTTCCTTCAAAGTCCCCATCAGAGCTTTATTTTGCATTCATATGTTGAGGCTTCTGCAATTGTGTTGGTGGACTTATGCTCCATCCCCCCATCTCTAGAGCCTATGACTCGTTACCATCTTGGTGTTGAAATATTCATTGATGATGAAGCAAGAAAAACTAGTGTTTAGGACATTTTTGGATTTTTTTTGCCTTTGATTGTATTGTGTTTGTACTTTATTCAAACACAGCTTTTCCATTCTCTTTTTCTTCTTGTAATTAATTTCTAGAGGGTTTGATTCGGTAGGTTTTGATTTCTTGATCAAACAACTCTTCTACTAATATACATTTGCGAGTTGTTCAATTTGGAAACAAATCAAGAAGATGTGAAGAAATATATATTTTATGCAATCTGAAAAGCTTTGTTCACAACAATGAAAAATTGAAAAAGTTTCAATGATAGTTTTTTTTTGCAACAGGTTTAGAGGTATCATGAAGTTATGTATAATATTATATGAGCATTTCACTATTGTTAATGCATTGCCAAAACAATATATTGTTTTGTGCATTTCATATTTGTATTTCTATTCCACCACATTCCTTTAATACATTATTTGTCTATCCTTGAATTTTATATCATTGCTCTCTATAATGATTAGCGCCTCATCTTCAAGGAGAGTGCTATTAAATAGATCATGTGATCCTTGGTTGGCTTTAAGGAGTTCATCAACTTTGTTTTCTGTCCCATTTTGTAATAATTTATCTTGTGCACTGAAATAAATGCTTTCATTACATTGTTCTTCTAAGTCTTCTATGACATCCCGATTCCCATTTCGCAACATCTTCTTATGTGAATATTGATCCTCCCTATTACTTTCTAGTCTACCATCTTCATTGTAATTCGAGCTCTAAAGTGAAATGAAATACTCCTCTAATTCCTCCTCATGTGGTGCTTGAACCAATAAGTTCATTCTATCAACAAGAAGACTTCTGATTTTCCAAATTTTAAAATTTTGTTATATGTTCCATTTCCTCCTTTTCAATTTATGCATAGATATGTAAACATGGATGTCAATCCTTGCATAATTAATATTGAAATATAAATATTCTATTCTAAGAAATCAAGTGAGTATTTTTCAATGATGATATTTATATGCAGTGGCTACCTCTTTTTGCGTTTCAATTTTTGAATGTAAAAGTCTATGATAAATTTATGATTTCACCTAGACATTAAACCTTGTTTTCGCTAATAAAAACAAGTTTATCTTTCTTTATGCAATACTTCACTGCTTGATACACATATTGAAAGTGCTTTTTGGGTCATGTTGTTTCATCCTTCTCATTTTATCTCTTTAAATTTATTTTTTTGAAGCTCCCATAATAGGATTGTGACATCTCTGTTAATGGTCTCCATAGTTCTCTTGATTAAGCTTGTAGGATGTTTTTTGACTCTCTAACGTTGTTCTTCCACTTTTTCAATGGTCTAAGTTGCTACAAAATGCATATTTGATTTCCTCCCATCATCAAATTTTCTACAATGAAATTTTTTCTTAGTTTACAATGGTCCTCCTATTCAATTTGACTATCTTTTACGATAATTGATTGTAAAGGGTAAATTGAAATTAAATGTTCTAAATTCAATGCAAGAATTTTTTAGGGTTTCTTCATAATTCTTTAGCTTCTTTGTGATGTTTGGATGCATGCCTTTCATTATATATATATATATATGTTATTTATCAAGTTGGCTCATCCTCCTAGGTTTTTTTTTATGTTCTTTGATATTACTCATGCAATGCCAACTTTGTTGACGTACCTTGTACATGACACTCAATTTTTTTAAATCCTTTTTTATTATAGAGGAAATGAAATGAAAATTTTGGGATATCATTTTTATTAAATATCTCAAAACGTGACACCCATTTTGAAACCAATGGTATCATCTACTTTAAGTAACTTATGCATTTTCTATAGTTGTTTTCACCCCATATGCTTTATTCAAAGATAGTAAATATATTACTTTGTTAACCCAAAAACGCATATTGGTTCAACTTCATACAAAATATATTTTTTGGTGCATCATATCCTTTAAGAATCCTATCCACAAAGACTTTTTAACTTCTACCAAGCTTTGCAATTGTTGCCAATTTCAGATGGGTTGCCAAACTTTGTTTTGGACATATTGAGCTGAGTTAGGTGCAATTGTTGGGTCATTTAGTTCGTTGGAACCCGTTGTAGATTATGGTGTAACGCCAGGGTGGTGTTTTCCAAATTTGTTGTCTCTTTTTCTAAATCCATCACTACATTTTATGGGTATGGTGAGGAGCTCTCCTCTTCCACATTGCTTCTAATAATAAAATTGGTCGATACAAGAATAGCCAACTTTTTGCTGTAAGCAAATATTGGTGTTTTGTATGCATCGTCAAAAACATTAAAATCATTCCTTGGCCACTTTCATAGCAAGATTAATTTGTTTATTCTCTTATTAGCTTGAAATCTAAGCAAGTAATCACAATGCTTGTGAAAATGTGTTTCATAATTTTGATTCGTTGGGTGTGTTGGCCATGGATTGTTTCCAGGAAGTTGTTGTAAGTTGTTCAGAAACTCTAGGCAAAACGTTTTTTAACATTGTCATATATATCTTGTAATTTTGCAAGTGGTTAGAAGATGCCCAATACCCAACCTCTGCCTAAAACTTTGCATTTATACTCTTTAGCTTTCTTCTATCTACTAATAGGTAATATTCCAAATCTTTCGATGTTCGACAAGAAAGCTTGGGATATGGATATTGTGACATTGTGCAAATGAACAATTCAACTCAGAACTCGCTTTCTTTGATTGTTATTTGGAAGCTCGCCAAAATATACTAAACTTTACTCATGTAATGTTACAAAGTTGTAAACATCTCCCAAAGGCCATATTTTTATAGGGTCCCTTTTAAATTATTGAATTTAATGATCTTTTCAAAATTATTTAACATTTTTTGGACCATTTGGATGGGACTAATTGCACTAAAACATTATAATTAGCAAAATGGCTATGTTTCCTACTCATGTCATGCATGGTGTGTGCAACATGTAATTGTGATCATTTCACTAATCATTGGGCCTGATGTGGCTTCATGCCATTTTTTGTTTGCATTTTTTTTTACATGCCATGTGTCTAGTTCATGCCCTTTGGCAACTATTATTCCTATACTTCATTGCACTCTTACATAGACCTTCATCAAGTATGAACAATCAAAACATTTTCCAATCTTCAATTGATATTTGGATGTACAAGAGATCTTTAAATATATAGTGAATGTATTTAAACAATTGTGTGAACAATCTAAACATGTTTATATTTTAACTAATGTGTATTATAAATAGCGGAATTAAATATCACACATATTGGAGGTATTTAATTTGTTGCATTTTTCTCTTTGTGAAACCCATGTGGTTAAATTGATGGCCTAGTGAATTTCCTTGTGAACATCCTCCATACCTATACAATGTTTTCATGGCTAGTTGTTTTAAAACTTTGTCATAAACATTTTCATCACCATCCCATATACTCATAATACTACAAGTGATTAGAATATCCCCATCAGTCATTGACTGCTTACATTTTTACATCTATAATCTTGAAATATCTTTTTTTTACCATCAAAAACATATCCAAATCTAATGATGCTCAAGAGTATTTTTTGTGGTTGTTTATTTATGATGTTTTGTCTCAACATTAGTTCATTCAATTTTGTGAATATCAATTTCAATGTTCAACTTCAACCACTATTTTGTTTGACACTTGTATTGTTCCATAATTTATTATAATAATGGTAATCTTATTTTTCCTTTAGTTATTGATCCATTGTTTCTTTTGACTATCATACATGTCTCATGGTTTTGGGGTTGTCCTTGTCATCCAACGATTCACCAATTGTTTTAAAACTTTGTTCCTTAAATCTTGTGGCAAACAGGTTCGATCGCTTAAAGTTACATAGAATTGTCTTCAGGGTTTCAAGAATTCTATTGATAGTAGGTTTCCAAGGGTTACTAAATCCTTTGTTGACAAATCGTTGAGTAAACTTGTGAAAAAGTGTTCTAAAATCAACCTTTTCAAACTTGCACGTTCTTTAAAAAAATCCATGGCATGTGTAAACATTGCCCAGTGGTAGTCTTCCATATTTGAAATGTCATACAATTTGTTTCAATATTGCAAGATTTTCTTTGTCTATCTTTGCATTTGCCCATCGCTAAGCCACCCATTCATCTGTTTTGTCAATTGTTCTTTTCCATTATGTTCCCCATGTTCTGATTTCCAGCAAATGCTAGAAGGGGAATAATCGAATATCATCTCTTTGACATTCCCAAGGTTTTGTTGTCATTTCACATATTCTATTTAATATGCTTGGGATTAGTGTATATTCAATCATTGATTTCAATGTGTTTAGTGTGAAAATTGGTGGCAATTTTCTTCTTGCCATTGTAAAATAGAGGCTTGTTGTATAGATTGGGAAAATTAGTAGTATAGGGAAAAAATGCAATTTGATTATGCTAGTAACAAGAATGGTGTTAAACACAAGAGGTTGAAACAATGAACGAAAATATAAAAAACTTGAACTAGTGTAGGCAATGTGAAGTGCCATGGGTTGTTTCATATTCTTTTTGTTCTTAATGGGCACATGCCTCTTGGTGGTGAATAATTAATGATCGGATTAGCACATGCCTCTTGGTGGGTCTGTGGGATTTAATTTAACATTTTGTATGGTTTAGATGTTGCAAAGCTTGACTATATTTCATATTAAGAAAATATGAAACATGACTTTAAATTGTGACTTGAACATTTCATTTGTGGATTTGTTTACAAAGAAACCAACATAAATTGTTTTGACCTTGTTTCTTTTGTTCAATTTTCCACAAAAATAACATTTGCTGGCAATATTCAGGATAAAGTTCATATTTTTTCATCCTTTTTTCATCCATAAAGATCATTCATCCATGGACATGTGGCAAAATATTCTTCCATGTGAACAAAGATTATGTCCTATGTGTCACATAATATTCTCTCAATATTCTATCGACATGGACATAATATTCTAAAAAATATTCGATCTTGTTCATGTGTTCATGCTTGCAGGTTCATGGACTAACATCCTTCCTTAATGATGAACTAAGTGACTGATAAAACCACAAAAAGATCTTGCACCAAATAACTTCTCCAAAGAAAGTATGGTACAATTATTGAACTTAACGTAATGTTGCAAAATATTTAAAGATGAAAACATTGTATGAAACAAATAACCAAGGCATTGAGCATATCACAACAAGAACATCACAAAAGCCACCTAAGGATTTGCAAACACAAAAAGACTAAATATCGTCCCAAGATCTTCATGAAGAGCCCTACCCACAAACAATTCAATGAATGATTTAGATCCCACTAGTGCGTCCAAAATACAAAAACCTGAATTAGGAATAAGAAAGCTAGGAGAAAATGATATAAAGTGGTCCAACCCTTGTGGAAACCAAACTACAAACTTCATTGGTTACATTAAAAGCCTTAATGTTGAAAACTCATGCTGCAATCATAAAAAATAGGAACCACATTTGATGCAAGACCTATTATATGCATATCATCCACCAACGAAGGGAAAACACAAGTAGGGTGAGCTATTGCTATAGGGTGAAAAGCGTGAAGGTGAGCCAAAGCAAACAACATTCCTCCCAATGGGTCCCCTTATCATGTACCTAATTTTAATGAAATTATTATGAAATCCCCATGTTGGGAGGCTTGAGAAAAATATTGGGGGGATGCGCATGCATAGAATCATCAAACAAATGGGAAAAACTAATCCAAAGAACCGAACAAAGATCATAAGTTTTGAAAAATGGTTGACCGTGATACTAAATTGAAGGCATTATGAACATCCACCTATAGCACCACCCAATTTGGGTGCAAATTTAACATTGTTCGAATGCCATGAACCATTGTTTCACGTCCACCACAAATTGCTACACCAAACTAATGAGGATTAAAATGTTCCATGAGAATATCCCTAAACTGAATAACTAATGTGCGTGTTACTAAACGATAGGTCACTTCATTGATTGTGATGGGATGTATGCCGCCATATTTTTTTTCCAATGCTAGGAATCGAGATGTAAAAATAAAATGTGATACTAAAGGTTGAACATGACCTCAAACAATGTGCCCACATAACTTGGAAAAGAAGTCAAAGCTATTTGCAGAATCATTTGGGACGAAACAATCTCATAAAAGCTCATACACCATACTCGAAGGGCCACTTTGAAAAAAGACGTGGTGAATGAACCAAGGCCTTTAAATCCCTCCCTATCTAAAGTAACCTTCATTTCAAAATGGAAGTCATTGACAAAAGAGGGAAATCAACCTCAGCAAGTGGGTGGAGAAGGCAAAGGATTCCTATGGTCTCGTCATATAAGGCTACATGTGGGTTCAAAATTAATGCATGTACTGCTTGAGCATATTCCCTTACATGAATAAAGGCATGTCTACTTAAAGGGGAGAATGTTAGACACCCTCTTTCTTCTTCCCCCCCCCCCCCCCCCAAATAAAACTTGGGGGTGGAAGGGGGGAAAGTTTTTTTTTTTTTTTTTTT
>Ga0209611_10002554_pt1 | contig 32032 bp, 13 predicted proteins | sample S1TSphgellanicum_3_FD_187693 | JGI IMG/M metagenome (GOLD analysis project Ga0209611, IMG submission 187693) | Host-associated microbial communities from peat moss isolated from Minnesota, USA - S1T2_Fc - Sphagnum magellanicum MG (SPAdes) (version 2) | ecosystem: Host-associated > Plants > Peat... | reverse complement strand
TGAAACTTTGTGGGATTTGAATATGTGTTTGAAATAAATGGAATTTGGTGTGATCATGTGTGCAAAATGATGCAAGGCATGATTTTTGAAATTTGTAGCTTGACATACACTTAATTGGCCAAATTTTCGCCTACCAAATTAATAATGCATTTCTAGTGTTTTTGATGTCATTTCAAAATTTGAACATTTGTTGTTATCTACTTCATATTGTAACATTGGGAATGCAGTTATTACATTGTATAATAGGGCTTTCAAGCAAATATAACACCAACTTGACACTTTCCTTGAATGGATACATGCCATGTCCAAAATTAAATCCAACTAATATGAATTTTAATACAAGTGTCACATATTTCTAACTATTATTTGTCCTTGTAAGGTGTGAAAAAGGTCATTTCAACCCAAGAATGGTTGTCGATTCTCATGTTTTTTTGTTCCCCACAAAAAAAATAAAAAAATCAATGATTGCAACTTTAATATTTTGATCACTTGTAACATTCTAACCTCACCTACCTCATTCTAAAGTGATGTCCAAGAACACTTTGATGTAGCTCACATTGGTTGCATAGTGTAAATACTTTTTGAACTACCCTGTGGGAATCTCGACAAAACTTCAACAAGTTGTGGCACCTTATAGGATTGATAGAGTATTCAACATGGGTTTATAAACCCATGAAGGTTCAATTAGTTAGAAATCATTATGTTCAACTCTTGTTTGTTTAGCTTTCTTCTTCTCCATCACGATCTTCATGTTGTGGCAGTAGCAAGCAATAAGCCACAAAATGGAACAACATAAAAGTTTGGTGAGAATTTAGCTTGAATTGCCGCATGAAGTGTGTCCCCTTGCTTTGTAATTCTCTTCACCGACCAAGCTTCATCAAACCTTTTATTTTCTTTTCTATCTAAGAGTTGTTAACGATTTGCTTCTACTTTGTTTATTTTGTCCAACATCCGTTTCTCTTTAGTAACAAGTTATTGTTTCCTACTTTCCCTTTCTCTAGTAGTTGCTTCCTTCCTAAATGCCTTTTGTTCAAAAGTTGTTGAATAGTGTTATGAAATCATCATGATTGATTTCGTGTAATCAATCAATGGCTTTTCACCTAGTTGCTTCTAAGGTCTATAAACTTTTATTTTAGGAAGCCCAAGGAATTGAAAAATTGATGGTTTGGGGTTGGTGCTTTGTGTGTGGTAGTTGATTCTTGTTGTACTGAAAACATTTGGTGGTGTGTGAACTTGTTGAATTTGGTGGTTAAAAGCGAAATTCAACCCAACTTATGGCGAGCTATGATTTTGGCCGTGTACACCATTTGATCTGCCATCCTCTTCATCATTGTGTCCATTTGCCCCATTACCCTCCAAGTCAACAAAACAATGCCATGTCACCTACATGTTATTAATCATAACTACTCCTAGAATTTTTTATATTTGTAAGTCCAACCACAACCGAGTCTATGTTAGCCAATTCTTATACATCTTTAAAGTTTTCAAAAGGATGCATCCACTAAAAGAAATCTTGTATTATGTAACCATTCAATTTGCAATTGTATGCAACTAAATGTCGTTTGTAATTATGTTTTTTCATTTTACAACTAATCACCATTCGTTTCAATCTATCATTTTTCTTGCGACTATGGTGTAACTAATTTGCAACTATTAAGTTTTAATAGAAATGAACTAATTATTAATTTATTGTAATTACAAAATTATTAAATATTTTAGTTTTTTTACTTATAACAATTAATAATTATAGTCATTTGTATTATTATCATGAGTAATAATATATTTATCATTTATTTATTTAAATTAAAATATTTATTAAATATATCAATTAGTTACATTATTATTATTTAATAATTTAATAATTTATGTAATATTTTAAATAATTTTTGTTACTACTTAATTAATAGGTGGTAATAAGTAGTAAATAGTAATTAGGTTGGTAAGTGGGTAAGCAATTAGTTAATGCTTAGTTAATCAATTAGTTCTAGTTAGTTACTTAGTTATTAAATTTCCTATTAGATATATGGTTTATAAACTTGAAAAAAAAAACAAAAGATATGGGATAAAAAATTTAGTTGCAACTATAAAATTATCCTTTATGTTTTGTTTTCCATTTCCATCTAGTAAGAGTATATAAATAAAATGTTTTGCATTACATTTTTATATTAAAAACACGTGTAATTTGGGATGAGCCAATAAAAGAGGCTTAACCCTAAAGGTTAAATTTAAAATGAAATTAAAATATTTACATATTTATTTCTTAGTTTACCTACCCACCTACCTTCTTTCCTACCTATTTACCTACCTAGCTACATACATACCTACCTAAATATTGATTTAAATGTATTTTGGCAAAATTCAATTAAAATGCCACTTGGCAAATTTTTATTGTGCCACATGGCATGATCTAACATGATCCAAAATAGCTAATGAAGATCCAATATGTAATTTTTTTAAAAAAATTAACAAATTATTATGTTGTCACATGGCATTTTGTGTAATGAGTCATAACATAGTTGCAAATAATAGTGAGTAGTTGCAAATTTTATAGGAATAGTCAATGGATGAAGGTGTATATGTTGACCGTATACATCATCCATGTGGAATGTGATGACAACATGTTAAGTCATCATTTGTGACTAGATGTTGAATGCAACTTCACTTATGTAACTAACGAAATTTTAGTTGTGCATGTTGGTTATAACTTATTTTTAGTTGTAAATTACAATTGCAAATTGAGACTTTTTTTTTAGTGATCTTACCTTGCATCACATTTAAGTTTAATGGCCATATGCTAATTGTTTCAAATGTTGCTTGGTGTGATAGTTCTTTTCAATGTCAATGAAACCCATTGAACCAATTTTTTTTCCTTCATAGCTCTCCCTTTGTTTGCTAGTGTCTAAACATCTTGGTATGCCCAAAACACAGTTTTGAACAACTTGGAACAAGATACATCCAATGACTGCAATGCGTGAAATGTTTGTGATGGCAAAATGATTAGGTCCAACCCCATTTTCCTTGTGATCTTGACAATGTTGATTGTGACATGAAAGTTATGGTTGTCGAAAATCAATAAATGTTTCTTCTTTGGAGACATGTTGCCTTCATGTGTTTGCATTGTTGCAATGAAATGAAAAATTCATGTGGAAAACATAATAAAGCCACTTTCACATCATTTGATGTAATTCCTTCTAAATTGTTTACCTTTAAAAATGTAGAAATTGGGAATGGATTTTCCATGTGCATTGATGTAAAGACAACACTAACAACCATTTTCGTTCATTTGGAATGATGGAATGCACCAATTTGGATCCAACCTTGGTGAGCACAAATATGCCACCATTACAACTAGCTTGTGCATCAAATTCATCACAATTCCATATCATGTTTGCATTATAGTTGTGTAAATCGATCATAGGCATATTGTAGGTTGTCATAGAATGTCATGCAACATTGTTCCTAATCACAATCCTTTTGCACACCCAACTTCAAGGCCTTGAACTATGTGCAATGGAAGGTTTGGGTTGTGTTCCCTGAACCATTGCAACATCTAGCCCCAACTTGGGATTTTGTTTCTAAAAGGTGTTGACCTTTCTTGTGTCACTTCTACTACCTTCAATCGTAACTATGTCAAAGTGAGGGATGCCCTATCTTTTACATTTGTTTTATGTAGTCTACAAGTGTAGTTTCTTCTACATTATCAAACAACCTTGACTTTCCTTTACATCTAATTAGAGTCACACCATATAAGTGATTCCTAAGGACCCCCTAGGATCATGCTGCATATGCAATTTTTGATCCATCTTCAACAACCAACATTGCGTTTTGTAGGTTAACTTTAGACCAATTGCCATTTGTTTCAATGTTTGTTTTCACACACACTATCTAGGTGATTTTGATTGTGGCACATGTTCATTTGATGCTTGTGAATTCATGCGTAACATTGCATTTGAATCTTGGCGTGCAACTTGTTGGTTCATGGCATGCACATTTTCACAAGGTTCATGGTTAAGGAAACATGTGTAACTTGAATCATTTGGCTCCATATAATCAAGTTGGAAAGTCATAAAAGGTGGGCTTTCCTCACCTTGGCCCTACTGCTCACAATTTGTATCATCCTAGTCATAGTTTTTATCATTATGTTGTTGAAATATAATCTCATTTTCAATTTTCTCATTTTTAGTCTTAGGAAAAAACCTAAAATTTGACAAGTTGTCCATTTTGTAACAAGTAGAAAGCAAATGTGTGGCTCATTGCTAAATTGATTCTCAGAAGTTATGGAGCTTACAACCTCAAATGCAACTTGATGTGTCTTTTCATGGCTATGTGAAGGATAGTTACTAGTTTTGAAACAAACAAATGTTGTTTCTTTTTTATGTTTCAAATGATTCTTTAACGAAATTAATTATCTTTTGAAAATGTGTTGATCAAGGTTTAGGACTGATAGTCATTCACTCTTAATAAAGCATGCACTATTTTTTAAAATAAACATTTGCAGCCATTGTAATAAAACTCAAAAATGTCCCTTGAATGGTTTTCTTTTCTTTTCATACATGATTATGTTTCTCTTGAATGAGTTAATTGTGCTTTGAAAATGCCCTAATCAATTCAAGCAAATAATCTCATAATAGTTGAAATTAATTAAACAGAATGCTTTTTAATAACTTATTAAATTAAAAAACAAGTTGAGTCTCTACATCCAAACCATTAGCACTCTTTCATCATAAGAATAGATGACAACCCTTTTAGTCATACTCAATTTGATATTCATACCCACCTTCAACTCTAAATGTGTTATGAACATGGATAATTATGGCAAGTTAGTTAAAAAAACTTTTTTAAACCATACATCCCATGTTTTAACAAGTGAGAATAGGTGTGCATTTTAAGGCATTGACAATTTAAAGTTCATATACCTCATATTATTTATGATGAAAAAAAACCTTAACTTTGCTTTAAACTTAATTTTCAACTTGAAGCTTGTATACCTACCAAAAAATCAAGAGTTTGATTGCAAGGTGTGCAAAATGTATATATGTAACTCAAACAACTTTGAATCAATTGGCATGTAATTTTTACAACATGTTATAACTTTGTTTCATGCCTTTTTTCCTCCATAATTAAGTTTTCCAAAACCATGTATTTGCATGTTAAGATGGTTGTTGAGGAGGAGGCTTTGTGGGATTTTTAAAAATGTTGGTGCAACCATGATGTCCCACGGACATTTGAAATCTTAAGCTAGATGTTGAAACCTAAAGTCTTGAAGTTCTCATGCTTTAGATGAGAGGAAGAAGAACACAAGTTAAGGCATTTGTAATTTGATGTCAATAGCTTGTTATTTATGTACAATTATTTAGGGGTCAACATTGGTAATTTATTAAGTGGTGGGGTTTTATAATTTAATAATGGTTTGGTGAATCATTACGAATTAGTCATGGCTTCAATTAATGTGCATGACTTAAACATGATAATTCATTAATAAGGTTTTTGTATACATTAATGTGCATCATTTTAAAATGACAATTCATTATAATAAAAAAATTGCACAAATTAATGTGCATGACTCAAGAATGGTGATTCATTGTAAAAATCTTTGCACAAATTAATGTGCGTGTTGAATCACATAATTGAATGTAAGATTTTAAGAAATTTTTTCTTTAATTTCCTTTTGTTTGGTATATAAATGGGTGTTTGGGACCTTTGAAAACACATTCACTTGATGCAAACAACTTGTTGTAAAAATGGAAAGTTTTATTAAATAAACTTGCGAAGGGAATTGAAAAATTAATTTTCAAAGGTTTTCCCATTGTTTGTGAATGTGTATAATCCATGATAAGAGGATGGTTATGCCATAATAATTATACATAGAAAATAAATAAGAGAGTAAATATTTGTGCACAAAAAAATATAGATCTTCATAACTATGTAATAAAAATAAATAATTTTGATCCTATACCTGGTTGTATTTCACATTTTTTAATTCCATTGCTAGGACCTATATTTTTTGTGTTATGAAACTTAGTTTTATTATCAAAATTTTGGCAAAAACGTAAACCATTTTTTTTGTTTTAGCACATGACATGCAAGGTGATTTGTTCATCCCTGAATCATGTATAGAACTAACATGGATCAAAGAAGTTCCACTTGTGATGATGGAAATTACAAGAGGTAAGTCAAGCTAAATTTTGTGCACAATAACGCTATGAAAACCATAAGCATGAATCATTATGTTTGACCCCAAGTTTGCTTTTGGATTTCACCTGTAATCTTAAACACCAACTATAACTAGATTCATAGGATTTTGAAAACTTTTGCAAAGAAAAATTATAGGGAAAAAATGGGGGAAAAAATGACACAATGTATTAAACAATATGAAAGAATGTGAATAGAAAGTTTACGAACAATAATATGCGTTCATTGCACATAAATAAGTTCATACTTGTTGGACCTTGTTGTGACCTTTTAAAAAAAAACTAAATTGAATTTCCAATGTAAAAAATGTTATATGTTTTTGGGATATATATATATATATATAGGATTAATGTTTTGACTAAAACACTAATGTCAATGGTAGGAGAAGCTTATGATTCCCTTGGCACATAGTTTCCAAAAAATAGGTAACAAATTCCATCATTAAAATTAAGAATTATTCGACCAAGTTTACTTATTGAAAAATTGGTTAAGAAACCCATTGAAGAGTCTACAACTGTAAGTGGACCAAAAGTGTTAATATCATAACTATGTAAACAAAAAAAAGGAATCTAAACCCCAATTTGACTCTAAACTTGCAAGGTAATGTGAAAAGGTGATCATACCATAACAACACCTACTCATTTGGTTTGATAAAAAGGATGCAACTCCAAATTATGTTAATATCAATAATTTGCATGTCATGTGGAGTGGATGCGTCATTGATATTCATGATGGTCATGACCTTGAAGTAAATGTTGTCTTTCAATTTATGCATTTAAATAAGATAATTACAAGGTTAAAATGTCTATTCTCTTTAGAAAATTACATCGAAAACATAGGGAGAATTTCATTACAAATGTAGTTCAAACCATTAGGAGTTTTCTACTTCATGAAGACAGATTGTGAAAGTTAAATGATAATTAATAAAAAAAATTTAATTAGTTTCGTGTTTTTTTAATATTTTAGAAAAAAATTAATTGAAATGGTTATTTTAATTTTTAGGGGAAACAAAGATGAAGATCCTAAATGAGGAATTGTTGGTCTCAAATACACAATTATATGGAGCATCTTCTTATTTCTTACTATTATTTGGTTTCATGCACCTTATGTGTTGTGTTTACTATGTTTTGTTTTGTTGTTCGGTTTCTTATTGATGTTCACCCTTTTCTTTTTTTTTCTATTTAATGGATGATGATCATGTTCATAATTTTGCATATAATGAGTGTATTTGTCTTCATACGGTTCTCTTCTTTGAAAGATATCATTACTATCGTGGGTTGTTTATTATTGTTTACAACTTTTAGCTTCAAGGGGAGGGATCCTTAATCCTCACACCCCCAGTAAATGCACATTACACTCACTCAAAAAAGGTAGATGAAAGTCTATTTTTATAGTCCAAATCCAATGATTTTTCAAAAAAAACAATTTAAATGATGTTGAAGTTCACATTTTTTTCTATTTCCAAGTTCATACCACCATAATTTAAACTTTCTTTAAAACCTCTAAAAATATGGGCCTTGAAATATCAATTTAGATATCGAAATTTGAAATTTTCATTTAAAATTTTAAAATTTTTGAAAGATTTTTTCTTGCTTGGTTTTTTCATCTTAAGTGTTATGGTACTTCAATGTGTGGTGGTAAAAAGTTATAGGCTTAGTTTCCAACTCCATTAGAAGAAAAAAATCCAAAATGATAATTTTTTTGGGGTAGTTTGAACTATGACATTGAATGGACCATCCTTTGTAAAATCCATCTTGGATTGAACATTTATCCTTTTGGTATTTTTTTTTGGGGTTTTAAAGATTAAAATGTAGGTTTCAATTTTTCATCTCACTTTTGTCAAGTTTTTCAAATAGATTTGAATACAATGCAACAAAACTTGACTCACCCAAAAAAAAATTGCCATTGTGATTTCCAACAAGGGTGAATGTAATGTGCTTTTACCCCCCATTGGTATTAGTGATTGGGAATATAGTTTAAAAATTGGTTTTGGAAATAAAAATAAACATTTGTTGCAGAGTGCCAAGATTTAATGTATACATCCAGAATGAAAAACTACCAATTTTTTACCAAATTAACCTTAAAGGCAAAAACCTCATCCCATAACACTTCAACTCAACAAGAACACGAGATGTGCAAAACAAACATGAACATGAAAAGAATATGACAAGGCTATAGTGCAAGATCGTGCTTAAAACTAATGTTTAACTGATTGAAAGAAATGAGGGGTCATACTCCTATTTAACTCTTTTGGGGACCTATCTTAAGGAAGTTTCCAAGGAGGTTTCTATGTGTGCATCAAGTAAAGAAGCTTTTCGAAAGTCTTCTTAACTAAGAACTGATTATGAGTTAATTGAAATTTAATTAAAAAATAATTAAAATTTAACTTGAAGTTGATTGAGAGTTAATTATGACTTAATTAAGAGTTAATTTAGACTAAATTATAACTTAACTTGGATTTAATTGAGAGTTAACTAAAAGTTAACTAAAAATGAATTGGAAATGAATTATAATTTAATTAAAAGCTAATTGAAAGTGAACTGAAATTAAATTAGGAGTTAGGTACAAGTTCAATACAAATCATGGATGAACATTCAAATGAATGAACCCCATGGCATTGCCATTTGCGACAATTATTTCATAGGTTCGTATTGTTTAAACATAAATGTCATACATTATTTAAACGTGGAAGATGTGTGCATGATTTTCATGTGTAAACAACATGAATAGACATACAACATTGTGTTTAAACAATACAAATAAACATATGACATTTGTGTTTAAACAATGCACACGACATCAATGTTCAAATAATACAAATAGATGAATGACATCCTGCATTTATTCCATACAAACCTATGAAAAGAAGATTTCACATGACGATTATTGCCAAATCATGGCCCATGAAGTTTGTGATGAAATGACATACATGATGATTCATAAAACAACTTGTTTGAATGTAGGGAAAAATAAAAGACGATAGTCAACTTTCCCAACTAATCTTAGTTATTAAATCAACCACCCATAAAAAAAAATACACATGCAGAGTAACAGTTTTGATTTATTTATCATTTTTGTGATTTTTTCAATGACATGTGTCCTTACAATTTTTTTACAAAATGGTTAATTGGAGTATTTAGGGTTTGGCACAAAGTGTGGAAGTAAGTGTTTAAACAAAAGGCTTACAAATTACCATTATTTTCCTTGAAATGGGTATTATCATTGTTGTAGGAGCAAGATATCAACAATGATGAACGTGTAAAAAGGGACAAAACAATTGGGAAACTTTATGTTGGTTATAACTTTTTGTCAATTATGGGAAATGAAACTAGTAAGTATGAAAAGGGCCATTTGGGAATAGATGAAGATGGTGACCAATTGAAGTGATGATTTCAAATTGGCCCATGGTTTTCACGAATAGTCAATTATGGTTTCGGTTCAATAACCTAACATTTAAGAAAATATATTTTCTTAGCCAATGAGTTGTTGATTGAAGAAACAATCAACATCTTTTTGTAAGTATGATGATCATTATAGAAAATGTTAGCAAGTTTGTCCTTGAGGTTTGTTTCTATCTAGATTTTTTGTTAAACAAGACAAAGGACGAGGTTGATAGAGCAATAGTTGAACAAAAAAAGGATGACAACCACCACCTAATTAATGAAGACATTTACAAAACAAGCAAGTAAGAAGAGGTTTTTGAAAAAAAGTGAAAACAACTAAGCAAAGGATGGAGAAGTTCGATTGCACCATCAGATCCAACTTGTTGGTCCAAATATGACTTTTCCAATTCCTTGAAAGCAATAAATGTTATTGGTATACACAATCTAAAAAATATGACTATTGGCCCACTTTGTTTCATAATCAAAATGGAATTTCACAACAATTGTCATACTCTCTACAACACAAAATTTTCCCTTTTTTTCAATTTGGCAAAAAAGATGCAACAAATTTATGCCTAAAAAGGTTGTTACAAGTGTTTTTTGGTTGCAAAAACTTATAACAATACAACTACCAACATGTTGGGTTTGGACGAACAATTGCCATACATTACAAAAAATCTTGTCCATACCAACCCATGTGTTTGCAACTTGTGTTCAAATCAATCATTTTTACAATTGTTGATGTGTGACTATCCTCCATGGCACTATGTTAAAACAACTTGAAATCGCATATGCAACTACAAAATGATTTAAAATTGTATATATGACTATGACTTGCAACTATTGCTAGTTTGAACAAAAATGAAAATGAAAAATGTAGTCATATCACTCAACAAATAGTGGCATCTAATGATAAATAAAAAATTAGTTATTTTTGCAACTAGTAATGTGATTCATAGGTGATTAAATACTATGTGGCATCTTATTCAAACATGTACAATTACTAGTTGCCAAACTCACTTGTCAAGTTCATGTATTTTTATTGGCCCTCATTAGAAAGTTTGGATGACAATGCCATTACACAAAATCATGTTAACTATGAAAGCCAAATTTGGTCATTTGAGGAACCTATTATAGTTTAAATTAGAGGGAATATTTTAACATTGGTGTTAATCTCTATATGTAGTATGTGTTTGAAGTTGTTCTAAACATTGTATGTACACACAATTTTCATCTTTTACCACGAAATCTAGATGATCAAATTTTGCTAAGGGATGAAGTCTTAGCTTCAATTCTTAGCACAAAACATGTTATCCAAACAACATCCTTGATGCAATGGGAAGCACTATCAAGATTAAGGTTTTTTTAATGTATTTTGAGCATACCTTAAAAATGTAAGATTCTTTTCCCACTGCATTATATTTATAACAAGCATACATGTGTTATGACATTCACATGTATCTCCCCCAACAAAGAGATGTATGACATCAAGAAGGCGTTGGAGTTGTTTGTTGGTCACCATGTAAGTGTTGATTGCATCACCCTTCCATGACCCAAGAATTTGGGTTAACCAGATCTTTTTGTGCTAATCGTCAAAACCTTGCAAAACTTTATTTATAAACACACCGCTGATTCTGAAAACGTACAAAGGTATAAGAAACAAGGGAGAATTTTGTGCTATTCCTTGAAAGAGAAGAAGGTGGTGATTGTTAGAATCTGGGGCCCAATGATGAATGCTTTGAAAGCTCAAGCATATTTCTGTTTGTACCTTGTGCATATCAAGTATTAAGCATTGGCAACAAAAACATAAATTTCTGGAGCTATAATTTCACAGGCTCTGATGAACCAAGAAACCAAAATTCATGATCCAAGAATGTGTATAGAGAAAAAGATCCCACCCAAAAGAAAAAATCCCTACAATTTAATAGAACTATAATTTTTAGCAATAATTTGACTTTGCTGATCTAGACTGGTAGGTTTGTATGATGAAAGCTTGGACCGTCCCTATGGAACTCTGCTTTGGACAGGCTATGCAACCCATTTGGCCAAGATGTAAGTAGTCCAAAGCAGCTCATGATTTTTTTTTGATCTGCAATGCATGATGGACATACTCTTTCTTGTGATTTATTTGTTGTGCTCATTTTGCATCTTCTCTTCATTCACATCTTTCTGTGAATTGATTTTGTTTGAACTTGATTCAATGGGACAGAGCTTTCTTTGGCATTAGTAAAGTTATCTCCAAAGTCACCTTGTGTTTTCTTTAGGGGTTGACGCGTAAATCCCTGTTTCAATATCCCTATCTGGAATGAAATCCAAAAGTGAGCAGAAGTATTTTTGGGGGTGAGTCTTACATCCACATTCCATCCCTAATTTTAGAGAAATCAAAACTTGAGAGAGATTCAGCACCATTTGATGAAACAGGGTATAGTTTCACAAAATTTGGAGACTTTTTGTTTCTCACAACATATGATTTAGCAAAGAGAGAAAAGCAGCACTGAAAGTTTACGTAAGGCAAATTTAAAGATAGGAATTTCAATCAATTTAGATGTGAAAAGCTCAAGTTGATAATCCCCTTCTTTTTCCATCCTCACTCTGATTTGGTGCACAATTTTGGCCAAACTCTGGTGCAAGTACTTTATAGAAAACTTTATTTTACGGCCACTCAATTAGCTTTGTCTCTGTAGCTCTGTAACATCACATGTGCAACAAATGACCGAATTGACCTTAACAACTATTTACTGAAAAAGAGAAAAATATAATAAGACTGTACACAAGCCATAGCCACTGAACACCTGCCTACAGAACAAGGTGCAAGTTAATCAAGTACTGTACTTCTCTAGACTTGACTACTCCATCCTTCCATCATTCGTGTATTAGGCACAGCAGACAGGCACAAAAAAATTAGGAAATGTTACATGGGGATGGCAAAGGAAGCTCTAGCTTCTTAGGAAACTAATTTGCTTTAAACTCCAAAGCCAATGCTGGTCTCATGCTTCACACAATTGTTCTTACTATCCCAATCATCTGTTCAAGTAATAGTGATGTCCTTACTTTGGAGCGACCCTCTGCTGCAGCAGTTTCAGATGCCATAACAGCGTTTGAATTATTCCATAACCAACATACAATGTCTTTCTCGAATTACCCTGCCAGTAAAAATACATGGTGCAATGATCAGTAACCCTAATCTGCAACTCTTTTGCCAAGGAGTCAATTTCTCCGTCTCTCTTGTATCAAACGAGGTCACAGATGTGCGTACAAAATGAGCCAAACCCTTCACACTTCTGCAAGTGTCTTTATGAACAAGAGAATGATCACAGTAACACAGATCTGCAGCTTTTTGGATTTTAATTATTTGAAATTGTTTCAACCATTCATGTCACTTCATCATTGAACAGCCCAACCTGAAACCAAGAAAGTATATCAGTTAAATGTGGATTTAAACTGTTCTTAAGAAACATGTAGGTACTGTGAGTTGTGGGTATCGACAATTGATAACAACATGAAATCCAATACTGGTTGTAAACAGACAAAGCTATCTCATAAACTGAACAACAAGAGACCAATGTGGAGGCAGTACCTCATGAGTGGTTCCAATGGGCTACGTTTGTTGTCCATTGTAACACATAACACACTGCTCCAGCCTGCACCCAAGAGACTTTAGTATCTTTGATAAATGTCAAGAAGCAGAGATGCATGTGATTAGGCAAATGCATGTTACGTAACAATTTTCTGCCAGGTAAATGATCAGATGCTCTCCATGAGATTATGTATTTGTCAACCATTGACAAAGTGATGTCACTGAAGGACCTCAGTCCAGACTATTCCTCTGCTCGAAGGTGAACACCCAACACCAGTGCTGAAGCCTGGATCATATGGATAACAGGCCTGAATGTCTTCATTGTAGTGTAGGGTAACACCTGAGGGCTGGGGCATTCCCAAATTAACAGGCCCTTGGCACAAGGGCATCAGCACACACTACCTTTAAACTGAAACCAAAATCCAACCTTTTTCCCTGGGACAAAAGTCCCTAGGTGCTGGAAGAACTCTCCATGAAAAGTTCGGCTGAGCTACTGCTGAGAAAGTGAGATTTCTGCACTGCCTACCATAAGCAGACCCATGAATTCTTGATAACCCAGCCAACATCAACTACCTGTTGTTGCCACCAGTAAGCAGAGCATTCAACAAGGGGATGAGCATCCAACAGATCTCCAATGTCAGAAGCTCTGTCATATCCATCTCTTACAGTGAGCACATAGGAGGATTGAAGGAAGTTTTCAGTTAGAATGATCCTGACTCCAGTGCTGGTGGACTGGGCCTGTTGGTGTAGCTTGGAGCATCTCCAGCAGTGCTCAGTATGCCTTGCAAAAATATTTTTCACGGCCAAGTTTAATTATTTACTTTTCTCCAAGCCCGTCCATAAAACTAAAACCAAAACTGCAAATAGTTGGGGGACTACTAATAACAACCCACCTGGACCAATCAAACTATCTAACCAATCAACATCAGGCTTTGTTGTGCCTTTTACCCTCCTCAGCAAACTGTGCAAAATTGCTGGGCCACAACCATTTTGCTGAGCCAAACTGGCATGTTTTAACTTTCTTCATCCAATTTTAATTTGCAGGGTCACATACTGAGCACTGGTGGAGTTTCTCTTGGTGAATATAAGTGAATCTCCTACATATGCTACAAGTAGCCAATATATCCTTTCAATCAAAGAGCCAGGTTTGCACAGCAGAGCATACTATGGCATTAAGAGTACAAAGCTAAGACAGACTAGACTCCAATGTACAATTTCAGACTCATACATGGCTAAGGCATTTCTGTTTTGTCAACCAATGTGAGAGGTCACATTAGCATCATTGTCGCATATTTTGACATGACTGGAAGCTCTGATCCCTCTTAAACAATAATGCCATCAGAAACTGGATGTTCATCAGCAAAATCTTGTTTATCCTCAAAAGACATGAAAGCCATGAAAGATTGCAAAGGACTCACACAGTATAAATGGGAACAAATACATATTTATCAAGCTGAACTTCTGACAAACCTTATGGATGACCAATAGACATGATATCTGCTATCCATGAAACTCTCATGTGGTACCCACTGGAACAAATGAGTATACATCCAAGCTGAGTTTCTTCACTCCATCATCAATGAGTACACAAAGCATTCTGAATATATTTTGGATACAGAATTTAGGATGTGCCTCTAAGAAGCTACAGCACACACAAGACACTTCCAAGAAGCTACTGTGCACATTGGGCACTTCCAAAAAGCATAGTTGGTCTTTTCTCTTCCATTGTGCCAGTCAAGCTCCTGTTCTTCCAGAGTCAGCATAACCTGCCACAACCAGAAGAGATCCATCACTTCAACTGGGCAGACTGATGCCAGCAATAGGATGTGGTTGCATAAAGTCTTCAAGAAAAATCATCTAGCTCTTCATATAGTTACAAAACTGTAGAGGTAGTGCTCACAGTGTTTTCTGGACTGCTACCTACAGTAGAAGCCTCAGTCCCTGGTGCATGTTTTGCTGATTGTGCAGTAGTCATATCATCTGCAAACAGGGAAGAAGACATATAGACTTAATCTGCCCAAAGTCCTTCACTTACCTTCACTTACTGCACGCATAATCCATGATCAAAGAACATGTCTATTAGATTACAAGAAAACTCTGAAATAATACTTTAAATCTAATGGTCATGTCAGTTCCTGCAAAACAAAAACAAACACAATAAGACTGACTGTGGTCTAACCTGTATCTCACAAAATATCAGACCACTACGAACAGCCATGACATCTGCCATTACCCCCTACTGACTTCATCAGCTCCCAACAAAGAAAGAAGATTAAGTGCATAATAATCTATGCAAAATCTTGGGGAAACAATTATACAACAATCTGAATTTGAATATCTGCCATAATTCTGCAATTTTCTACCCTTAACCCCATGCTTGCTTTTACAGCTCACACCCAACATTCACTCCAACAGGGTCCATGACAGCATCCATGCGTAATGGACATCTAAAAAGAAACTGTACCAAAAAACTGGTGAAGGTCACAAATGGGTAGTGAACTTTCCAGATCTGCAAAGAACTGGAACATGTTTCCAGCTGGAACTTCAAAAGCTGAACTATGGCTGTAACTTCTGGACCCATTCCAAGTACCACCACTATCCTCTCCTTCATTTGTCACATGTGTCTCAGAGGTAAGCTTCTCCAACTGATTCGATGACGAGCTATGCACAATTCTGTCAGCACTGCGAACACTTTGCTAGCCTGAGATAACCCTCTTCCTGTGACTGGTGGACCTATCCAATCTGCACCAGCATCGCTTGACAAGTTCTCTAAAGTTGCGTTCTTCCGATTTAGACGCTGGCGTTTCCCCTCTCCACTTGCGGCTAGCTTGCTGTCATTCACGAGATAGTACAATAGCTGACTCTCTAGTAGCCCTTGGACTCAGACCTATCATGACATCACCGTGATTTGCAGCCAGGAATACATTACTGGGCTGTGAGCAGTTTGGTTGTTTGCACACTGCTTCTCCATGCCTTCGTAGGGTAGGAGTGGCGACTGTTGTGGTGGTGACTGAAACTCCTCTGCTGCAAACTGGGGTGTTTGGGTGTGGTTGTTAAGGCTTACTCTATCCACCTATACCCTAATATCCCATAGAGGAAACTTGAAGCTGATGCAAACAAGGATGCAGCACTAACCGCAGCACCTTGTCTGTATCAGAATAAAAGCAACTTTACCGATACAAAAAACATTCCTAATGCAACAAAGCGTACATAAAACAATTGGCAGCTTACTCTTCCAAAGCAGGATTCAACTTCAGATTCTTCAAAGCCATTTCCACCATGTGTGTCTGATCAGTTGTCACTATTCCACTTTTGGTGATGGCTTATGGTTGATGTCCATTACTTCCAAATTTACCAGCTAGAACTTTTTTGGCTCATCCAGGATTTCCATCTTGGTGATGCAGTGACACACCCGAGCATAAAAAATTCGTAAGTATGTTGGAAGTTTTGATTTGCAGCAGAAATGCTTCAATCAGAATTTGCCTGAACACTACAAATTTGCTCCAGACAGGTAAAGTTTAAAGCATTCCAATCCCAGGTTCTATCAGAGGGGTCATTGGCAGCTAATAGTCAGATGCATAAACCTGGCAAACTGTGACATCGCCTAGCTGCCATACATATCACAACGCCAAGAGTATAAAAACATCTCTTGAGTGATGCCTGAAATGTTTCTATAGTGGACTCCACATGACCCTCCTAGAATGTAGGGATACCAAACTTTTGGCCCGTTTCTGAGTGCATCACAGTGTCTCTACTCTCTACCCTGAAGGGCAGAACCGACACAGCAATTTTGGTCACGTTGACGACATTTTGTCGTTCGTCGCCGCCCGAAACAAAGCTGCGACACATCCGGACTCAATTTGATAAAAGACTTGATGGCCCTAGTGTGCCCCGTAATAGAATGTGGATCCCATTGCCTTGCTCCAATGTGCCAAGTTTTAAGATTCACAGCAAAAATAGTCTCCAAAGAAACGAAAGTCTAGAACGACGGTCGATTCTACAAACCCTAAAACTCCTATCAAACCCTAAAAGTTCGATCCAACCCGAAAAGTGAGTGAGGGAGATTTCTTTTGTTTTTGAAACAACCGAATGAATGCGAAACATCTAAAATGGATGAATCTTTTGTTCATCTCGAGCTGTCTGTCTCTCTGTCTCTACGTCTCTTTCTTCTTTAAACCCTAAAAAGAAGCGCTCTGTTTCTTGTGTGTTGGATCTGCAACAGAGAGTGAGAGATTTGCGAGAGCGATTTGCTGTTGGCGGGCGCGCGGGTGGACGGGCGGATGGACGGTCGGACGCACAGACAGACGCGCGGACGCGACAATCTTTGCTTGTGGTCTGCAAGAGAAAAGCAGTAATGCAAACTAATTGGTTGCAAAACAGAAGAGGCCAGAGAAAGGGGCACAGTGGTGAAGCTTGTGGATATAGGGTAATGTAATAGTGAGAAAGAAGGTGGGTGCTGGTTACAACAGCTGCTTCAGAATGTGGTCCGAAATAGGGTGAGCGATAATCTGCAACAAGATGCAGTTGGAATTGTTAGGCAATCCCTATCTGATGAGGTCGAGTTGTTCGTTGCAACGTTGTTGTATGTGGGCTGCGAAGAAAACGCAAGTCGATAGCAGCAGCAAAATCCTTCTCGGTCATCAACGCAGTTTATGGGCCAATATTTTGATATTCTGGGTTTAGGGTTTGCCACTGGGTTGTGCAGACGGTAGTAGTGATAGAGATGAGAATTGCTTCTCTTCATGCACTGTCGTTAAAGAGCTGCAGAATTATGAACTCCGAGTCGACGGAGAACAGAAGTTGGTTGGTTGTGGAACCTGTCGGATTTGCTACAACAAGTTTTTGCAGCTGTTGAGCTATTTTTTCCCCATAACGCTACCGTTTCCCTCAGTATTTATTGTCACCACAGTAGAGTTTCGGCACCCAACTTCAGGATGGATTGGTGTGGTGTAGCAGTTGCTTTAGTTGCAAACTGGAAAGAGGAATAAAAAGCAAAGGTTGGATCTCCCTTTTTTCTCCTTGGAAAAAAAACCTTTGTTCTAGCTGGTGGTGTTGGAAGACGGATACAGGGCGCTATGGCCATGGCAGACGCACTAGGGCAGCAAACAGTAGATTTCTCTGTGTTGGTAAAGCAGGCAGCTGAGGCATCTTTCACAAACTTAAAAGAGCTCTGTGAGACTTCTTCAGACCTTCCAGATTTGGAGAGGAAGATTGGTCTCTTGAAGTACATTTTGAAAACTCAACAACGGCTTCTACGCCTGCTTGCCCTATCCAAATGGTGTCGTCAGGTTTGCTATCCACTGGACCTCAGGGTTTAAGAGTCAAAAGTCACTAGAAGCCAGGATGTTTGAATTCACAACAGTTTCATGTAATTTGCTGAGGTATTGATTAAGGTTGCAGCTCATTGCCCATGCACAATTTCATGCATAAATGACTGGCAAACACTTGAGAGATTTGCAAGCTGCTTGTAGGCAGTGTTTGAAATCCAGCTGAAGGAGCTTGGTACTTTTAGACAAGTGCATGTGTGTTTTAGTAAGCCTATAGTTTTGATGCGCAGATTCCTTTGGTGGAGCGATGCCAGCAGCTAGCTGGCACTCTCTGCAATCATGACACAAGCTTCACTCAAGCAGCAGACTTTCTCTTCTATCTTCATGAGACCTTGCAACAAGCGTGTGCACCGGCCTATGATATTCCCACTGCAGCTGAGGTGTTGCTCACAGGGGGCTACAAGCGGTTGCCAAAATGCATCGAGGATCTTGGGATGCAACCATTACTGGCTGGAGAGGAAAAGGAAGTTACCCTCCAGAAATTGGATACCATGCTTCGTTCCCGTCTTTTGGATATCTCTCTGCCCAGAGAGATTACTGATATAACTGTCATTGGGGGCCGTGTGATCTTTCGGGTAGCAGGTGAATTTGAGGTGCACCTCACACTAGGTTATCGTGGAAATATGTCTCATTGGCGGATTCTCAAGCTGAATATCCTTGTAGGAGAACCCTCAGGTCCTCTTCAGTTTACAGAGCCCCAACAGTTCTTGCTGGGTGATGATTTGGAGCGGCGCATGGCAGCATCAAATGATCCACTCAGACTTCTTTACTCTATTTTGCATCAGTTCTGCTCAGCATTGGTCATGGATACACTGTTTCGTCAAATCAAAGTTTTGCAAAGAGGCAGATGGAAGGAAGCCATCAAATATGAGAAGATAGCAGAGAGTGGAGGTGCAACTGCAGTGGGGATTGGGCCTGGAGCACAAGCGGCAAATGCTTTAGGTGTAGATGGGGATGCAGACCCTGGAGCTACAACTGGCAAAACCCGAGGGTCCCCAGGTCTTAAAATTGTCTATTGGTTGGAACTACAAAAGGGGGAAAGTTCTCCAAGCTTGAGAATAGAACAAAGTTCTGACCAGCAGATATTATGCTCACATTGGCCATCTGTGATTGACCCCCTGACCGAAAGTGAAGCAGACTTTGTGTTGGACCAGAGCTGCATAAATGTGGAGAAGTTGTTACTGCAGGCAATTGCTTGCAATGTCCATACACGACTTTTGGATGTCCAGCGGGTTTTAAAGGGTGGCATATCGTGGTGGGCAGACAGTGATATAGTCTTAAGGCATTCCATTCCTGCTGATCTGGAGATTCCCAATGAGGTCAGCTGAAACTCTGTCTTTTTTGGCATAGTAAAGTAGCCACAGATGCAGTTGAAGGGCATACCTACACAGATATCTGCTCTTCCCTTCACATGCTGGTAGGGTTGCATTAGGATCTCTTAAAGACATGAAAGACAGTTATCCATGTTTGTCTCGAGAAGGTTCCAACTTCTTAAGGCCTTGGGATCATTTGTTCAGGAGGATATTGGAAGTGGAGAAGCTGGAGAGGAGGTGTTGTGTGTACGGGCATTTGGCATCACTTATATGACTCTTGGTATCAGTATCAGGTTTGCATGACTGATCATATTATTTCATGAAATCTGTACACTTGTCCTACCATGTTGGTGCTGTTGTTGAAGTATTCTCACACATTATCATGAACAATGAAGATGATGTTTCTTGCATGCTCGCAAATTTACTGCAAATGAAACCAGTCTTATATTTTTGAAGTGCGATCAAAGTTCTGCTGTCTTTAGCTGACATGTTATAGTATGGCTTGGAGCTAGGAATGGGAGGTTTCTGCTGTCCTGCCCAAGTACATCACTGGATGCTCCAGTCATTAAAGAAATGGAGGATGCACTGAACCTTGGAACAGTTCCTCCATCTGAAGTGTTTAGTAATCTGCGCACAAAGTGCTTTCTCCAGTTCCTAGCTTCAATTGGGAGATCCCTGGATCTTCAGGTAACATGAATCCTCAGCTATAGCTAGATGCTTTGCAAAAAAATGATTAAGCTGATGAGGGGTGTTCCTGGCCGTGTGGTGCAAATGCACTTCAACAGTTTTGGATCCTGACGCTTGTGCAGGTATGGAAGTGTTTTGAGGAGTTTCTTTTCAACCAGTGGCTTACACTGACTGATGACCGGAATGGCAGGTGTATGAGACAGGGACCATTTCACTAAAGCTCCCAATTGAGAGCCAAAGGTTGGGTGCTGACATGTTGGTGATGGGATTTCCCAACTGTGGGGAGACTTTCTTTCTTTCTCTTCAACTGGACATCAACTTTGCACCCCTGTTTACTCTTTTGGAAGCACACCCGAAGTCATACACAAATGCTTCGACCCTCACATCCAACCCCTTAAGTATTTTCCGGTGGATGAAAATTGACACAAACTCCATCCCAGTCCTGAGAGAAGACACTGTCTCCAGCCTAATAGACCAGTATGGTCTGGAGGGTAAATTCCCTTTCAGAAGAGCAGTTCTGAAGGGACCTGATTATGATGGGGTTAGAGACCGTGCTGCTAACTTCAGGGGAGGCAGCAGAGTTGTGACTGGGGCTATTAATACACTGGAAGGTGTTCAAACAGGGTTTAGTCCTCAGTTGGAGCGCTCTATGGGTGGGGAAAGAGGATTGGGTTCTCCCAGTGCTGCAACACCAAGAGGTGTGCCAATGTCCCCTGCTGCAGTCCACTCTCCATCAAACTTGCAAGGTTCTGCTTCACCACATCAATATGGAGGTTTTGCACTGAATGGGAGCCCTAGCTTACTGAATCCCTCCATGGCAAGCACAGCTTTCCCTCAGGGCAGGTCTTCAGTAGGAGTAAATTCCTATGAAGATGCAAATCACAGAGTTGGTCGTCTGGGTTTAGTGAATGGAGCATCAAACCTGAATGTCTCAACAGCCAGCCCAATCCGAAGCCCTGTGGATGTTCGAAACCCTACCCTTCACCGGATGTCACCAGGTTCTGTGAGATCACCTCTGCAGGCATCTGGAGATCAGGAACTTGCACAGACAAAATCCCCTCTAAATCTTGGGGACAATGTTGCATCTCCAATAGATCTAGATGATGACATATCAAAACTTATTGATTCTATTTCCTCCAAGACTACAGGTCTACAACCTGGTAGATCAGGCCATTTTGCTATGTCTGATCCTGGTACCCCATCTCAACATACACGTCCTGGCACACAGCGCAACCTTCCACTGCCAAGGAATGCACCAGTAAATGCCAGGCCCTTTGGCCCAAAAGGTGTGCCTGTTCTTGGCTCACAACTGGTGCATACAGCAGGACAGCCACCACGAGCAAATTCACCTGGGTGGAAACCAGTTCTTCCAGCTTCTGAATTTGCCACAGACACATCCCCTGTGGCACAGGAATGGACAGATCTGGAGAACTCATCAAAGCCAGTAAGGGCTGGGGTGCTGTTGTTGGAACATACAGCTCCTGTTCAAGGTATATTCAACCTTGTCATTCTGTCAAGAATGAATTGGGTATATGCATTAATTTGTCTTTTCCACAGAATGCAAGTCACCTTGACTGACTGTTTGTGGCAATCCTGATGCAACTCTGCACCATGAATACGGCATCTAAACTCAACCTTTTAGCCTGTTATTATTTTAGCAGATTAGCAATAAAAGCCATGGAGATGTATGGTTTATTGTTGCAGCAAAATTAACACTCTGTGGAATTGCCCTTACAGGTGTTACTGAGAAGTCTATGGTTAGACCACATAAGCAAAAGCGGCCCATAGCAGAGCTTTTCAGCTCTCTCTCTTCAATGCCAGCAGCTGTGGTTGGAAGACCCAAGAGGAGAAGGACAGAACTTGGCATTAATCAGTCATCTGTTTCTGCTGGATTTTCTTCTCCCACTTCCACATCTGCCTTGGAGTCCTTTGGCAGAGTAACATATGCTGACATCATTGGAGCCTCTAATCAGGGGAAGCTTCCCTCAGCTGCCTATCGAGATGTCCTCTTGCAAGTTGTCAGGCGTTGCTGGCTATGTATTAAACATGCCCAGCTGACTCGCCAGATGGATGCCCAAAAAATTCCATTTGTCAATGAAGTGGGATTACGTGAGCCCTCCACAGTCTTGCGTTTTCGTCTTCCTGGCACTATACCAACTGGTGATTCTCGGACTCGAGAATTCAGTGCTGATGATTCTTATGGGTGGCAGCAAATGTCCTTGTGTTTGGGTAAGCCTGGCAGTAAGGGTTGGTATGCTCAGGTCACAGATATGCATTTTCGTTGGCTTTGGGAGCTTCAGAAGCAGCATGGTGGGGTAACTGGTACGAGTGGTGTCCAATTTGCAAGTCCACCACAGGATGATGCCCATATGCAGTGTACATATGATGGCGTAATACTGAAATATCCCACAGTGCAAGAGGACAGCATCAGCAAACTGGTGACTGATCTTGAGCGGCTGTGGCGCACACGTGCCTTTGCAATAGGCATCAGGAAGCTCTTGGAAGGAAAGGCAGAAGGGGGAAAGTTGACTAAAGCAAATGGAGAGAACAGCAAAAGCAAGAGACCAGGAACAGGAGAAAGAAGTGAAGGTGGAGAAAAGAAGTGGGAGGTTATGCGACGGGCATTTAGGGTGGAAGCCATTGGGTTTACAAGTGTTTCATTCACTTACAGTGGATCCATGCCCAGTCATGGATACACTGGTGTCATGGCCCGGTTTGTTGTGGAATGGGGAGGCAACCATAGGGGTTGCACTGTACACTCACCAGAGCAACTCTGGCCCCACACAAAAGTCAGTTCCATTTTCTTACATCCCTGCTTGTCCTTAGGTAATTTTGATGCAGGGTCTTGTGCTCCAAGAGAACCAACTCTTGATGAGTACATCTTAATCTTTGTACTGAAACTGTCATGTTCAGAAGGAGCTGTATCAGTTTTTGCTAGTTCTATATTTGCAGATGGGTAAGTATCCGTTATTGTATCTAGGGCATGGGATATGTGAGTCTAAGGAGGACATCATGCATTGACTCTGGTCTGTGAAATGAGGTAGATTTCTCCTGCGTCAATAGTAGCTGATAGTGTGCACCTTTTGCAGTATTTAGAGGACTACATAAATGGAGGAGAAGTGGAGCTTCTATTGGATGCAATACGGGTCACTGCAGGTCCTTTACATGCACTTGCAGCAGCAATACGTCCTGCAAGGATGGCCATTCCATCTGCTTCTCCAAATGTCTCAGTCCCTTCTGCCAGTCCAGGTGCAGTCCCAGTGTCAAAACCTGCAACCACCATGAGTTCACTATCTGGATCATTTGCTGGTGCTGGTGTCACAACTTCTGCAACAGGTCAAACACGACCCTTGAATCCAGGGACTACACCTGGCATCACTATCAGTGGTAATAGGAGTGGTGCAATGGTGGCTGCTCAAGGTGGAGCTATGACTCCAGGCCCTGCAAAAAGCCCTGGCCCAGGCCTTGTGCCTAGCTCACTCATGCCAACAGATGTTTCTGTATTGCTTCGGTCTCCCTACTGGGTGTGCATTGTCTATCGACGCCAGTTTGCTATTGACATGCGATGCTTTGCTGGGGACCAGGTGTGGTTGCAGCCTGCTCCGCCCCCACGAATTGGTGGGTCTGCAGTAGGAGGATCCCTTCCCTGTCCCCAGTTTCGCAGCTTTGTTATGGACCATGTCTCATTGGGCATGAACAGCACAGAAAATGTTGGGGGAGGCATAGCACCAGTCCTAGGGCCTGTCCAACCATCTTTGTTGGGGGCTACAAATCGTGGGAGCAATTCACCTGCTGGAGGATCTCGTATTGGTAATCAAGGGGCTGTTGCTGTCAACCGAGTTGTAAACAATGGTGGTAATGTTTCTGGGGTTTCCCAAGGGGGTCCACTTGTGGCTGGAAGCATTGTCAGTTCACCATCAGGACGAGGCTTAGTTTCCACTTCAAGCCTTGGATTTCGAGGCGAGTTAAATCCAGCACTTGTTGGGATGGGTGATGATGGTGGATATGGAGGTGCTTGGGTACCACTAGCAGCACTGAAGAAGGTGCTTCGTCAAACATTGCGTTACTTGGGAGTGTTGTGGCTGTTTGCTCAGTTCCCCAGCATTTTGAAAGATGTATTGGGCAGGATATTGCGTGAGAATGAAGGGGCATTGCTTAACCATGATCCAGAGCAACCTGCTTTACGATTCTTTATTGGGTACCATAATATGCCTCTAATCATCTTCTTGTCTCCTGAAATTTTATCCATCAATCACTGACTGCTGGTTTTGACTTCTATATTTCTGTTCTTTGATAGGTGTAATATGAGATATGAGTTTGAGACAAATGATTAGGTCAGAGGTTGCCCACCACACAACCTTTCAAGTGTCAAAAATAATGTAAGTGATGTGTAATGATGTTTGTGGTTGGTGCAGAGGCTGTGTATTTGCAGTGAGCATGCATCGGCAGCAGCTCTATCTCCAAGCCATCAATGTGAAACGGTACCAGCAGCAACAGCAGCAAGCCCAGTCTGCCTCCCACCAAGTGGTGTCTGGACAGGGTGCCAACTTGTCATCAGAATTATCGACACAGGAGATGCAAGAGATTGGTGATTTTTTTGCCCGTCGGGTTGCATCTGAGCCCTATGATGCATCACGCTTGGCATCCTTTGTTACCATGTTGACTCTTCCGGTGCATGTCCTTCGCGAGTTTCTTGGACTTATTGCTTGGAAGAAAGAGGCACTTAAAGTGAGTTTGACATAACCCTGCTGTCTCTTCTCGTTCAAGATGAAATATTTATTAGCTGACAACACTAATTTATTCGTGATGGGGGCTAGTAATGGATGAATGTGAATTGGTCTGTTTGTGGCAACTGTATTATTTATCTCTCTAGGTTCTTGGCTTCCATGAACTACCATTTTCTTCAGCTGAATATCTGAATGAATCTCATGCAATCAGAAAAGTTGATCCAGGTGCTCTTGGTTTGTTGTGGATACATAAATTGTCCATTTCACTTTGATGATAACTAACAGTACGAATCCAGGGGGACTTTTAGCTTCCCCTTGATGGAATTCTGATGGGATGTTCTCTGCTTCTATATTGAAGAGTAATGCTGGATCGCAAGGCACTGCTGGAGAAGGTGGTGCTCAAGGGCAGTCTCCTAGGCCTCGTGTGGAACTCAGCCTTGAAACCCCAGTTTGTTCAAAGGGAGGGGAGATTGGAAGTGCACATGAAGAAGAGGGAAAGGGCAATAACAGTACTGAGGGACCTGCAGGTAGCACAGTTGCAAAGAGCAGTATTCGACATGACCGGCAACAGAATCTGGTGGAATTCACATTAACAATACTGTTCGACTCCTCTCAGGTGCCACACTTAAATGTGGCTGGAGGGGCAGGTTGGTTGCCTCAGTCAGTAGCTCTACGGTTGCGATATGTTTATGGTGGTGAAGGAAGCCGGGTCTCTCTGGTGAGCATGGAAGGGAGTCACGGTGGGCGATCTTGTTGGTTCCGACCTGACAACTGGGAGTGGTGCAAAGAGCGGGTCACACGTGCAATTGAGGCTGCAAATTCTGGAAATGTTGGGGAGGCACATGGGCGGCTTAAATCAGTGGCTGAGTCAGTTCAATTGGCTCTCCAAAGCATGCTTGTGCAGCTTGGTAAAGGTAGTTTCCAGCTTCTGTTCATCTTTTATCAATGCTCCTTACACCAGTTGTTGCACTTTTTTCATGTGGACTGCTTGTAGATACTTGTGATTCTGAACTTAACTTGCTTGCTCTACTGATGATCTATATCAGGACACTCTGCAACCTTGATCTGAGTTTATCCTTATCTTGTGGGGGTACATGTTTTTCTCAAGACAAACAAATCATGAACGCATTTTCTTCATCATGCAGGGACAGGATCAGGAATGAGACAACCTGTGTGGAATGCAACTACACAGGAAGGGATCAATGGGGGAAAACTGCAATGGTAGATATTTTCTTTGTCATAGATACCCTTCTGCAGTGCTGCCCCTCTCCATGGAGTACTAAAATTTGAGAATCTGCAGGCATGCCAAGCTGTCAGACCTGAGACCACAATTGCTCCATGGTTTCCATTAAAGAGTTCTGATGCAGCAGATGGGGTGCTTTCATACCAGGCTTGCTACTGCAATGTGCAATCAAGGCTAACTGAAGGTTCTTCAGGTGGGTTCCTCTTTTGGCCTTCCCTTCATTGTTTCCAGCAATGAGTTTCTGGAGCAGGAGATGGGTGCACGGATCTCACAATTTCTACATGGGGGGACAGCAGATGGTTTCAAATTGTTTTTCTTATGGGATCCCTTGTTTGGTTTTTCTGAGATACCTAACAGGGCCTGTGTTACTCATCCACATCAATTTGTGTACATGACCCATTTCCGCTGTGATTAAGGATGTTGATTCTGTGTATTATTTGGAGAGCCTTGCAATTAGCCACTTGGTTAGAAACTTCCCATTTTCTTGGGTTAGTTTATTTGATGAGTGACTTGCTGAACCTACAGTTTAGACATGGAAACATTTATGGTTTCCTCAAACTTTTCACAATTCTGGTTTTCTGTTTTGTGGCCTCATGGCTGTGCACTCATCTGGGCTATTTCTTCCCAGGCGTAATAAATACACCAGGGTTGCCAACCCCTGTTGCTGTAATGTCTGTTCCTCAAATGACAAAGGGAACCAAAAGTGTCCTCTTACAGGTTTGGTGCCCACAATCACTTCACTCAGTAGACTGGTATCAAGCTTCAAGTTGGCCTTTGAATCCAGATCAACTGAGATTGGGAATTGGCCTTTCATTTCTGGTCCCAACTGTGAAGATCTTTTGTCTGGAGCAATTTTACATGTGGTTTTGCAGTTTCAGAGGCAGCTCAAACAAAGAGAGAGTTACTCAAATTGGCATCCAGGAGATTAGTGGTTCTGCACCTTCAGAGGCAGCCTAAACAAAGGAGCAGAGTCACTAAAATCAGCATTCAGGAGATTAGTTCCCAGTATGTCCTGTTAATGAGGACAAGGTCTTTGTTGTGCATGGCCTATTTCGGTCTAATTTCTCATCCCTCTTAAGCCTTCCAGTCTCCATAATGAAGGCCTATGAGCACCTCCACTGGTGCTCAATATGTGACCCTGCAAATTAAAATTGGATGAAGAAAAATCAAAATAGGTTGGCTCAGCAGATTGATTTTGCAGCAGCTTTGCACAGTATGCTGAGGCTGGCATGAGGCACAGCAAAGCATAACACCTGCCAGAGAAGAGTGTAATAAATATGATCTGACTGTTGCTCCTTGTTTCTGATTGGCTAATCATAATGATTGGTCCAGGTGGTTTGCTATTAGTAGTCTCCCACTCAATGGGAGTCTCAGTTTTATGGGTGGTGTTGGGAGAAAGTAAAAAACTGAACTTGGATGTGAGAAATATTCTTGCACAGTCTCATACTGGGCATAGCTGGAGATGTTCTTAGGGATGAGAAGGAAATCACAATAGTGCACATACTCTAGTCGTAAAAATCCTATGCAAAAGTACTTGATTTTTCACATATTGGAAAAAATACTTAAATACCAAAACTCAAATTTAAATTCAAATTGGTAACTGCAGTTTGCAGTTTGATTTTGAAACATATGAAGCTATGGAATCATTTGTGGTACTAAATTTAAAGACCTAATTTAAACTGTTGGAACATTCGTTGTTCCCACAATTTGTTACATCAAAATGGATGTGAAAATTTGATGTGGATCTAATCTTTCCCACAAACAAAGACAAGGAGAAATATTTCAGATTTTCGTATTATTGAATATAGAAAATTTCCAAAGGGATCTTCCACCATTTTCATCATTTTAAGTGATTGTGAAAGTAATTCATGGTGTGAATTTGCAATTGGGATTTGGGGGTGTGCATCTAGCAATGGACACTCTGCAATGTCTGCATCGTCCCAAGAAGCAGAATCCAAATTTCATGGTTGGGACTGACTGTTTTTTGGTGCATATATATTGGTCCCTAGGCAAGAACTTTGTTCGACTTGAGTTTAATGTCAGCCATTTTGTGTACTTGGATTGGGCATTGGAGTTGTTTATTGTGCTCTCTGGCTGCAATCATGTGTCAATCAATCTTAGGTCCACTGAATTGCAATGTTCTGAAGACAAACAAATCATTACATTATCCAGTCAAATGCAGACCTTCTCCAGGGAACGTCAAAGGTGGAGCCACAATTTTCGGGTCAGGGCTTCTAGAGAGCACCCTTCTCTTGCTGCTTACACAGAGGTGAAATCAAACTGCTCAAGCAAATTATGTTTGGCTCTGGTGTAGCAGACTTGGAAGACCTTTGAAGTCTGCTACACCAGAGCCAACAACACATATTTGACATATTTGTGAGGTTCCTTTTATGTATTCCTTCTGTCATTTCAGAAGAGGTAAAGATCAGCTGGTACAATCAAGTGAAGCTGAACACTATGCAAAATCTCAATTTTGCAAGACTACAAATCATGGAGCTTGAGTTGAATTTTTTATAAAGTACTTGGGCATGTCTCACAATCAACTTCACCGACAGCTTATTCATTTGGAAGTCAAAACAATAGAGATCGAGTAAGAAGCAGTGTTTTCCTTTCTGGTGAATTTTTGCAAGACAGCAGTTTTTCTTTTTGTTTCAAATGGTGAAAATTAAGTGTTCTGAGGGTTTTCTAATCACCAAAATTTGAAAACCAATTTACATGTTTTAAAAAAAATCTCCAGATTCTATATTAAGTTCCAATAGGTAGCCAAAAATAGAGAACGATGTTTAATTTTTTGCTTTCATGAATTGTAGAGCCAAATTTGGCTAAATCATTTTATGGATGATCAACACGTCAGTGACATTAGAACAAAACATTGTAAAAAAAGACTGGTCATAAGCTCCTTTAACTCAGTACCATGCAATGATGCAGGTATTCTTTCTCACCTTCCAATTGTCGGTTGTCAATCTTGTGACAATCAAATTTTTTTGGTCATCATTCGTGTGGTGATGTAAAATTTTTAGTTGTCAATCTTACGACAATTGAAAGTTTTTTGTCATCACACAAATGACGATCAAAAACATTCCATCATCAATCATGTGACAATTGAATTTTTTCTAGTCGTCATACATATGGTGACCAAAAGCTTTCACTCTGAATTTTGATCGTCCAGTTGACTGTGGATTTTACCTACACCTGTTTCTGGAAAGGGACGAAGTCAGAAGGCATGTTATGGTAGGTGATCAATGCTATACACATTGCATGAACATGCATATGACCAATGTTGTCATTCAAAATGCCCCTTAATTTTGTCTTGTGGTCTGGTTTTCTCCATTCTTTTACTGCATTTGATCTTTGACTTGACAGAAGGTTGATATGTGGCATTCATTTGCTTAATCACATCATCTCTGCTATTAAGATACTGAAATCTTTTGTGTTCATTCTTGTTCTTGGTGCAAATTAATTTATTACTGGAGCTATGATATGAAGAATGGTGAACTATCAAAGCAGCTTGGCAGCTTCCACACTAATTATATTATTTCTAGAAATGTTGAAGATTATCCCAAAAACAAAAAAATTTCAAAGAACAAAATTTTGTCAAGGAAAATAGAAAATATTTTGGAATTTTTAGAAGCATTCTATTTTTTGACATGAAATCTTCAAAACTAATTGAAGCTGCCATTGTATTTCAGTACTTCCAAACCTGAAATGGCTTGATTCTTTCTGAATATGGCATTCTGGGTCTCTTACACTTTCATCCAGATAATTTCAAGGTAGCCAAACGAAGCTTGGGCTGCACATGCAGCAGGCTGGAGCAGTCTATTATATGTTAAACATCAGTAACAAACATTAAGGCATAGCTTGCTGTACTGCTCAAGGTACTGCCTCCAGATTAACCTCCGTGTTCAGTTATGAAAGAGCTTTCAACACTACAGAGAGAATGTGGTCTTTCTCACACAAATTAATGCCACCACTCTGATGCAAATATGTGAGGTAAACTTTGTGGTTTCATCCATTACAATGTACAATATGTGGTGTTTGTTGTGGCCTATATTACATTAAAATCGCAATTGTGCAATATGCGTCATCACCTAATGTCAAGTTATCATTTTAATCTAATATATGTGAGAAAAACCATATTCTCTTGTAGGCTAGTGCAAGTTCATTTACAACCAGTATTAGATTTCATGTTCCTCTCAATTGCAGATATTCGCCAACTCACGAGTCACAAGCAACAGGTTTCTGAAGAACAGTCTAAATCAGCATTCAGTTGATGTAGTTTCTTTAGTTTCAAGTTGGCTGTTTCATGATGATGAGGTCACAAGAGTCGCTGAAATATTTTTTCAAACAATTAAAATCCACAAGCTTCATAACTCTCTGTTACCTCAAGCATCCTTGTTAATATATTTCATTAACACACTTACACAAGTGAGAAGGCTTTCATTTGTTTTGTATTCTCACCTGTAACCTTGCTTGATAGAGGAGAGATGGAGAAATCACCTCATTGGCAAAACAGTTGTAAAGTGCTCTCAAACGAAGTGTGATTTGTAGCCTACATGTTTGGTCAGTATTCCCATAACATGTTATGTTCCATAACTCTTCCATGAGTTTGTCAAAAGTCATGAGTCCCAAATATCATGGATCTGAGAAGCTTGAGTTCTCTAAGCATCTGGAGTTGTAAAAAAAATAAAATCAGCAGGAAATCTTCTTTCTGGTGATTGCTGTTGAGCTTAATTTGGAGGCTAGTCTCACTGCCACTTTTGGGGTCCAAGGAAAAAGAAATTCAGGAAGTTGGGTCTAGTTCCAATTTGCATGCTAGACCCTAAGACTGTGCAAACATAACACTATCTCCCTGAATGTTTGTTGGTCATGAACTCTTCCCCTATTAAATTTGAGATGCCTACATGAGTTCATTTTTGAAATGTCCATGTTTGAATTTTTCTAGTGAGCTTGATTCAGTTGTTGTACCAGATCTGTTCTTCCAGGAAACCTCGTTGCCTGATCACCTCCCACTAGTTTGCTCTTGTGGTGTTTATCCCAGTACATCAATAGTTGTAGAGGCAATTTCTGCCATGGACCAATTTGTCCCATGCAAATTGACTCTTGATCACTCAACTAATACTCCAAATGAGCTACTTACTTAAATATTTTTGTGCAAATCATATCTTTTGCATTCTGTTTGTTTAGATTTGTAAGGAATGGCAGAATCTGCTTCTCTATAATAAGAAAAAGGAGAGCAATTCACAACTAAGTAAGATAGGGAACTTGTAAACTGTCAAAAAAGTAGTTTGATTAACTCAGATGTGGAATTTCTCCTGCACTTGTTCTTTCCATAAGAGACAATAAGTTTAAAAACCCAACAACACATGGAATCTGATTTTGTGTACTTTGTTGAATTATTTAACGATCTAACCCCTTTTTGTAACACTAAAAGGGGTGGGCTTTACAAAGCAAAATTTCCCTCACAGAGCCTGGGATAGGAATTTTGCTTTGTCACTCCAATCAACAGAGTTGATCCCGAATTACAAAATCATCTTTCCTCAACTAAAGAACCTAAAAAAAAAAAAAAAAAAACTGCTTAATCTT
>Ga0209611_10002552_pt1 | contig 32037 bp, 33 predicted proteins | sample S1TSphgellanicum_3_FD_187693 | JGI IMG/M metagenome (GOLD analysis project Ga0209611, IMG submission 187693) | Host-associated microbial communities from peat moss isolated from Minnesota, USA - S1T2_Fc - Sphagnum magellanicum MG (SPAdes) (version 2) | ecosystem: Host-associated > Plants > Peat... | reverse complement strand
TGACAACGGGAGCGACTTAAGCAATACTCAACCATATGGTTGAGTATTCGCCGCCGAACCTAGACCGCGTTTTCGGGGCGCTTGCCGATCCGACGCGACGCTCGATCGTCGCGCGGCTCGCCATAGAGGAAGCGTCGATCGGCGAAATCGCGCGCGCCTACCCCATCTCGCTACAAGCCGTCATCAAACACCTCGCCGTCCTCGAGGACGCCGAACTCGTCACCCGGACGAAACGCGGCCGCACCGTCGGCTGCGCGCTCGCAGCCGAGCGGCTCGGGCCGGCAAGCGAGTGGATCGCCGAGCAGACACGAGCTTGGAACGAACGCCTCGACCGCCTCGAAACGTATTTGCACGAGCTGCAGACTGGAGATTCCGATGAACGATAGCCTCGCGCCGACAACGCCCGCACTTACCATCACCCGCGTGCTCGACGCCCCACGGTCCCTCGTCTGGAAAGCCTGGACCGACTCCGCGCACGTCTCACGCTGGTGGGGTCCTCACGGATGCACGGTGTCGCTCGACGAGGCCGATCGTCGACCCGGCGGCCGTTTCCGGCGCGAAATGCGGACACCGGACGGCGGCCTCGTCGTCGTCACCGGAACGTTCGAGGAAGTTATTCCGGAACAACGCATCGTGACGATCGGCACGCTCGAACGGCCGGGAAGCCCGTCAACTACGTCACGCATGATCGTCACGTTCGAAGACCGGAACGGAAAGACGGAGCTGACGATCGTCCAAACCGGCGCCGATATCGACGCAGATTACGTCAAGAATGCGAAGATCGGCTGGGGACAAGCATTCGAGAAGCTCGAGGCTCATCTCGCATCAGTTCAGGGCGGCGTCGCCTAACTGTGCCTCACGTTCGCGCGATCGCCGAAGTCGTCAGCGACATCGGCGGTCGCGCAAACCCGAAACGGCCGCCGTCGGCGGCGGCCTAGACTCCGAGTCGCGGCTTGAAATGCTCCTGGATCATGCCGCCGTGGTTCTCGTACCACCACCCGCACTCGCAACGAATCGGCTTTCCGCCCTCGACGGGATAGGCGTGGACGCGCTTACAGCGGCTGCACGTGAGCGTGCGCGCGCCGAGCGGCGGCCGAGCCGTGTAGGTCACCGGCGCGGGCGACTTCGTGTCTTTGTGCTGACTCATGGGTTCCTTTACTCGTTTAGGTTGCGGGGTTGATGCGGACGAATCGCCGGCTTCCGACGGAGAGCACGACGGGGGACGCGCCGGCGATCCAGGGCGCGCGCGGATCGGGGACGACGTTGCCGTCGATCTTGACACCGTTACCCGCGATTAAGCGCTCGGCCTCGCGCTTACTCGATGCAAAGCCGCTTGCGACGAGCGCGTCCGTGGCGGTACGCCACGACGGATCCGCCGCGATTTCGCGCATGTCGGACGGGATCTCGCCGCGCTGAACGGTGGCCTCGAAGCGTTCGCGCGCCGCGCGGGCGGTCTCCGCGCCGTGATAGCGCGCGACGATTTCCTCGGCGAGATCTTTCTTCGCGGTCATCGGATGGAGCGCTCCGCCAACTAGTTTCGCGCGTAATTCCTCCACGTGCTCCGGCGACTGAAACGCCGCGAGAAGCGCGTAGCGCGGGACCATCTCGTCGGGAAGGCTCATCATCTTTCCGAACTGCTCGCTCGCGGGCTCGGCGAGGCCGATGTAGTTACCCTTCGATTTTCCCATGCGCACCACACCGTCGGTGCCTTCGAGAATCGGCGTCGTCATGCAGATCTGACGCGGCTGCCCCGCATGCGCTTGGTATTCGCGCGCGAGTAAGAAATTGAATAACTGATCCGATCCGCCGAGCTCCACGTCGCACGCCATCGCGACGCTGTCGTACGCTTGGGCGATCGGATAGAGAAACTCGTGAAGCGCGATCGGCGTTCCCGACGCATAGCGCTCCGAGAAGTCGTTGCGCGAGAGCATCTGGGCGACCGTCGTTTGCGCCATCAACCCGATCAGATCCGACATCGAAAGCGGGGCGAGCCACGTCGAATTGTACATCACCTCGACGCGTTCGAGATCGAGCACTTTGCCGGCTTGCTCGCGATAGTCGCGCATGTTCGACGCGATCATCTCGTCCGTGAGCGGCGGCCGCGTATCGTTGCGGCCGGTCGGGTCGCCGATCTTCGCGGTGAAGTCGCCGATCAACAGGATCACGCGATGCCCGAGCTCGACGAACTGTTGCATTTTGTGCAACACGACGGCGTGCCCGAAGTGGAGGAACGAGCCCGTGGGATCCACGCCGAATTTCACGGTCAGGCGACCCTTCGCCGCGATCCGCGCTTCGAGTTCGGCCGCCGTCTCGACATGATCGCAGCCGGCGGTCAAAATGCGCACCTGTTCGCGCGGCGTCACGTCCATTGCAAGTCCCATAAAAGCAGGGCGCTGTTCCAGGATTCGCGCGACGGCGCCTCCCGGCGCGCTACCCCAGCTCGAACACGGTGACGCCGCCGCCACCTTCGTCGGCGTTGCCGTAGCGCACGGCTTTCACGCCGCCGCGCTCCTTGAGCCACTGCTGGAGGCCGCGGCCGAGAAGTCCCGTCCCCTTCCCATGGATCAGGCGAAGCGCGCCGATACCGAGGAGTGCCGACTCATCGATCCACTTGTCGACGAGCGGCTCCGCTTCGGCGAAGCGTTTGCCGCGCACGTCGAGTTCCGTACGTGCCCCGCTCGCGGCTTCGAGCGTCGCCTCGCCGGATTCCGCCTGCGAGCGCGTACGCGATCGGACCGCATCCGCCGCGCGGCGTGTGACCCGTAAGCCCGCCTTCGGCACGACGGTTTTCATCGAACCGATCGCGACGAGCACGCCGTCGCCGTAGTCGTCGACCACATCGCCCGCACTTTGCAACGATTCAACGAAGACGCGATCGCCGATCGCAACGGGCGCTTTCGCACCCGGCGCGGGCTTCGCGGCGGAAGGCTTTACGATGCCGAGGTCGCGGTGCACGTCTTCGAGGACGCGATCGAGCAGCGTCGCTTGGCCCGCCGTCACCTTCGCGCGGCCGGCGCGATCGCGATTGCGACGCTCGAGCTCCGCGACGAACTCGCGCAGCGCGCGGCCCAGACGATCGTCGGCCTGACGCGCGAGCGTCGTGCGCTCGCGCTCGAGCGCGGCGGCCGCGTCCTTGGCGCGCGATTCGAGAGCGGCGAGGTTCGCGCGCTCGCGCTTGAGCGCGTCGCGTTCCGATGCGGCTTCCGCGCGTACGTCCGCGAGTTCCGCGAGCGCGCGATCGTAGTCGCGTTCGCTCGTGGAGAGCAGCGATTCGGCGCGGGCGACGATCGCCGGATCGAGCCCGAGCGTACGCGCGAGGGGGAATGCGAGCGATTGGCCCGGCGAGCCGAGATCGAGCTCGTACGTGGGCGCGAACGTGCGGGAATCGAAACGGACGCTGCCGTTTTCCACGTGCGGCGTCGCGTGCGCGAAGAGCTTCAGCTCCGTACTATGCGTCGTCACGATACCGCGTGCGCCGCTCGCGAGCAGATGCTCCACGAGCGCGATGGCGAGGGCCGCGCTCGACGCGGGTTCCGTTCCGCTCGCGATCTCGTCGATCAATACGAGCGAACGGGCGCCCGACGAGTCGACGATCGTGCGCAAGCGGCGCAGGTGCGCGGAAAACGTCGAGGCGTTCTCCGCGATCGACTGCTCGTCGCCCACGTCGCAGCCGACGTAGTCGAACGCACCGATCGTCGTGCCCTCGGCGGCGGGCAACTGCATGCCGCAGTACGTCATCGCGACGAAGAGCCCGACCAGCTTAAGCGCGACCGTCTTGCCGCCCATGTTCGGCCCGCTGATCACGATGAAACGCACGTCGTCGTCGAGCGCGAGCGATTGCGGGACGGCGCGCTCGCCGAGGAGCGGATGGCGGCCCTCGCGGATGTCGACGCGCGCCGCATCGACCACGAGCGGCGCGATCGCGTTCATGGCCTGGGCCACGCGCACACGTGCGAGCACGAGATCGATATCGGCGAGCACGTCGAGGTTCGTCTCCGCGCGATCCGCGCGCGAACCCACGAGCGACGAGAGCTCGGCGAGGATGCGTGCGATCTCGTGTTCTTCTTCGAGACGTAATGTGCGGACGCGGTTGTTGACGTCGAGTGCGTCGAGCGGCTCCACGAACAGCGTGTGCCCGGTCGAGGACGTATCGTGCACGACGCCCGGCACCATGTTCGCGAACTCGGCCTTCACCGGCACGACGAAACGGCCGTCGCGCACGGTCACGATCGTATCTTGAATCGCTTTCGCATAACGCGGCGAGCGCAGGATCGAGGCGCAGCGGTCGCGCGCTTCGTCTGCGGCATGAACGGCACTGCGGCGAAGCCGCGCGAGCAGTACGCTCGCGCGGTCGAGCACGTCGCCGCGTTCGCCGATCGCGCGATCGATCGCCGCAGCGACCTCAGGCAGCGGCTGCGCCGCGGCAACGCGGGCCTGCAATTCCGGGACGTCCGGCGTTCCACGCACGCGGCGAACCGCGGCATCGGCCGATGCGAGCGCGAGACCGATCTCACGCAGCTCTTCTGCCGAGAGCGTTCCGCCTCGCGCTGCGAGCGCGACCGTCTCGCCGACCTCGCGCGTACGCGCCAAGGCGAACCCGCCGTCCGCAACGATTCGGCGCATCTCGGCCGTGGCTGCCTGCTCGCGCCGCGCGAGCGAGATGTCGACGTGCGGCACGAGCGTCTCGGCGCGCGCGGCAGCCCGATCCGTCATCGCTTGTTTCGCGACGAGCGTCCGGATCACGCCGAAATCGAGGACGCCGAGGCTCCGCTCGTCCGCGAGCTCGCCCGGATTCAACATCGCATCATCGCGTCGCTACGAAGCGCCACCGTCGAGCACGGCGCGTAGGCGCTCTTCGGCGAGTGTTGGGTTCGCCGTGCCGCGGCTTTGCTTCATGACCTGACCGACGAGGAACCCGATCACCTTGGTCTTGCCCGCTCGATACTCGGCCACGGTCTTTTCGTTCGCTGCCACGATCTCGGCGACGAGCGCGTCGATCGCGCCGGTGTCGCTCACCTGACCGAGGCCTTCGGCCGCAACGATCGCCGCGGGCGAACCGCCCTCGCTCCACAGGCGCGTCACGAGATCTTTTGCGGTCTTCGAGTTGATCGTCTTCGCTTCGACGAGCCCGACGAGTTCCGCGAGCGACTCGGGACCGAGCGCCGACGCCGCGACCGCGACGCCCGTTTCGTTCGCGAGCCGCGAGAGATCGCCGAGCACGAAATTCACGGTCGCCTGCGGCTTCTTCGTGAGCGCGACGGCCGCGTCGTAGTAGCCGGCAAGACCGGGCGTATCGACGATCTGCTGGGCCTGAACGATCGAAAGTTTGTGCTCGGAGATCAAGCGATCCATATAGACTTGCGGCAGCAATCCGAGCGATTCGCGCAAGCGCGCCACGTCGCTCGGAGCGAATTCGATCGGGGTGAGATCGGGATCCGGAAAATAGCGATAATCGTGCGCGCGCTCTTTGCTGCGCATCGTGTGCGTCGTGCCGGCGGCCTCATCCCAGCCGCGCGTTTCCTGTTGCACGCGGCCGCCGCTCGCGATGATCTCCGCCTGACGCGCGACTTCGCTTTCGATCGCGCGACGCACCGAGTTGAACGAGTTCATGTTCTTGATCTCGGTCTTCGTGCCGTACTCGGTCTGACCCACGGGGCGCAGCGAGAGGTTGACGTCGCAGCGCAGCGAGCCTTCTTCCATCTTCACGTCGCTCACGCCGAGCGCTACGAACGTGCGCTTCAGCGCCTCGAGATACGCGACGGCCGCAGCGGCGCTACGGATATCGGGCTCCGAGACGCACTCCATGAGCGGAACGCCCGCACGATTGAAATCGACGAGCGAATGTGTCGACCCGGCGATGCGTCCGTCGCGCGAACCGGCGTGCGACGATTTCCCCGTGTCCTCTTCGAGATGGATGCGCGTCAAACGGCACGAGCCTTGCGTTCCGTCGGGCAGCCAGAACGACACGAGTCCGCCTTGCGTGAGCGGCATGTCGAACTGCGAGATCTGATAATCCTTGGGCATGTCCGGATAGAAGTAGTTCTTCCGGTCGAACTTCGAGTACGCGGGGATCTCGCACGCGAACGCGAGGCCGGCCTTCACGAGGAGCTCGATCGCGAGGCGATTCGGAACGGGCAGCGCACCCGGCATCCCGAGGCACACCGGGCAAACGTTCGTGTTCGGTTCGGCGCCGAAGACGTTCCGACACCCGCAGAACATCTTCGTTTCCGTCTTGAGTTCGACGTGGCACTCGATGCCCATCACGACTTCGTAGGGAACGCCGCCGATCTCGAGCGACGGGACCGTCTCGAGAACGGCGCTCATCGCGCCGCCCCCGCGCCGCTGAGCGCCGGAATGCGCTCGGCTGCGGCATGCCGCGTTCCACGCTCGTACGCGTGGGCGATGCCGAGCAACGAACGCTCGGCGAAGAGCGGCCCACTCAATTCCAAACCGAGCGGTAAGGGTCCGCGCGCGCCTGGCGGCGTGACGTAGCCGCAGGGTACCGAAAGAGAGGGCAGCCCCGCGAGCGACATCGGAATCGTGTAGTAGTCCATGAGATACATGCTGACGGGATCGGCCTTTGCTGCGAACTGGAAGGCGGGCGTCGCGGCGGCGGGGCACGCGATCGCGTCGCACGATGCGAACGCCTTTGCGAAATCCGCGGCGATCAGCGTCCGTGCTTTTTGCGCGCGAACGTAGTACGCGTCGTAGTAGCCGCTCGAGAGCGCGTACGTTCCGATGAGGATGCGGCGCTTCACTTCGTCGCCGAAGCCGGCCGCGCGCGTGGCCTCGTAGGTCGCGCCGACGTCGGGCGCCTCGACGCGTAAGCCGTAGCGCATCCCATCGAAGCGCGCGAGATTCGACGAGCATTCGGCGGGCGCGATCAGATAGTAGGTTGCGATCCCGTAATCGGCCGTCGGCAGCGCGACCTCCACGAGTTCCGCGCCGAGCTTCTCGAGATCGGCATACGCACGTTCGTACACGGCGCGCACGTCGGCTTCGAGCGCGGAGAGGCCGAATTCTTTGACGATGCCGATACGGACGCCGCGCAGATCTTCGCGCAGCCCGTTCGCCGTCGGTTCGACCGGACGATCGACCGTCGTCGCGTCCATCGGATCGTAGCCGGCCATCGTGTCGTAGACGAGCGCGGAATCTTCGACGGTGTTCGAGATCGGGCCGATCTGATCGAGGCTCGACGCGAACGCGATCAACCCGTAACGCGACACGCGACCGTACGTCGGTTTGAATCCCACGACGCCACAGAACGCGGCCGGTTCGCGAATCGAACCGCCCGTATCGCTGCCGAGCGCGACCGTCGCTTCGCCCGCCGCAACGGCGGCGACGCTGCCGCCCGAACTTCCGCCGGGCACGCGCCCGAGATCCCACGGGTTCGCGGTCTTGCCGAGCGCGCTATTCTCGCACGACGAACCCATTGCGAACTCGTCGAGGTTCGTCTTGCCGAGCGGAAGCGCGCCGGCCGCGAGCAAACGCTGCACGGCCGTTCCGGTATACGGCGAAATCCAATGCTCGAGAATCCGCGACGCGCACGTGGTGCGCGTGCCCGTGACGCACATGTTGTCTTTGATCGCGAGCGGCACGCCGGCGAGCGGCAAGCGTTCGCCCGCGGCGATGCGCGCGTCGATCGTTTCCGCGTGCGCGCGTGCGAGCTCCGCCGTCTGCGTGAGATACGCGCCGACGGCGCCGTCGCGTTCGGCGATCCGTTCGGCCATCGCGACGGCCCGTTCGACGGCCGACGTTTCGCGCGCGTTGACCGAGCGCGCGATCTCGACTGCAGTTTCTTCGCTCATGCCTCTTCACCGATGATGCGCGGCACGCGAAAATACGCGCCCTCGCGCTTCGGCGCGCCATCCAGAACCGTCTCGCGATCGAGCGACGGGCGCGCGACGTCGTCGCGCATCACGTTGCTCTGCGCGATCACCTGTGCGGTTGCCGCGACGTCGCCCACCGGCAACTGCGCGAGCGCGTCGACGTGTTCGAGCAACGCACCGAGTTGCGCGCCGAAACGTTCGATCTCCGCCGGCGTCAGCGCGATGCGCGCCAACTTCGCGACGTACGCGACGTCGATGTCGCCCGATGCCACTTATGCCTCCCCGGCCGCAAAATCCAGCGGCGGAACGTCCGCGCGGTGCAGCGAGGCGAGCGCCTCGATGTGACCCGTCTGCGGGAACATGTCGAATGGTTGGACGGCGCCGAGGCGATAGCCGCCGGCGACGAGTTGCGCGAGGTCGCGCGCGAGCGTCGCGGGGTTGCACGAGAGATACCACACGTGCGGCACGCGCGCGCGGACGATCGCATCGATCGTCGCTTCGTCGGAACCCTTGCGCGGCGGATCGAGGAACACCACATCCGACGCCGCGAGCGAACTCGCGCCGGGCTTCGTGCGGAGAACCGCTTCGACGCGACCGTTCATGAACGCCGTCTTCTCGTCGACGCCGTTGAGGAGCGCGTTCGCCTTCGCCTCACGCACCGCGTGCGGATTCTCTTCGATGCCGACGACGCGTGCGCCGTGCTTCGCGAAGAAGAGCGCGAACGTGCCCGCTCCACAGTAGAGATCGACGATGCGATCGACGTTCGGCACCTGCTTTGCGAGATAATCGAAGATCTTTCCGACCATTTCGCTGTTGACTTGGAAGAACGACGCGGGGCTCACGCGGAAGCGAACGCCGTCGATCTCCTCCTGCATTTCTGAGCTGCCGAAGACCGTCACGTTCTTGCGACCCATCACCGCGTTCTCGCTCGGCGGCTCGAACGAGTTTCCGATGCCGACGACGCCCGGCAATTTCGCCGCGAGCTTCGCACCGAGCGCGGGCAACTGCGTCGACGCGCGATCCGACGTGAGCGAGACGACGGACTCGCCCGAAGCGAGGCCGGCGCGCGCGACGACGTGTTTCGCGCCGATGAACGCGGGGCGCGTCTCCGGATCGCGCGCGGCATCCCAGAAGCCGGCGATCGCGGTGTCGAGTTGCGGCATGACGATCGGGCACGTTTCGATCGGAACGATATCGTGCGTCCGCGCGGCGTAAAATCCGAACTGCACCGGTGGCACGTCGCCTTCCGTCGCAGCGGCGGAGGTAACGACGAGGGCCATCTTATTGCGGTAGCTGCGCGGGTTCGCCATACCGATCGGCATCGCGACGGGCGCGTCCTCGATGCCGCCCAAGCGCCGAAGCGCGTTCTCCACGATCCCGCGCTTCCAACGGAGTTGCGCCGGATACGCGAGGTGCTGCACCTGGCATCCGCCGCACGCGCCGAAGACGCCGCAGAACGGTTCGACGCGGTCGGGCGAGTGACTCAGTAACTCGACGAGTTCTCCCACGGCGTACTTCGCTTTGACCGTCTCGATGCGCACGCGCGCGCGCTCGCCGGGAACCGGGCCGAGCACGTAGACGACCATGCCGTCGGAGCGCCCGACGGCCTGACCCGTTTTCGCGATGAGATCGGTGCACGAAATTTCGACGATATCGCCGGGCGCGAGCACCGGCGCGAGAGCCGCGCTGCCGCCGCTAGTCAGGCTTCTTGTCATCGAGCTGCTTGAGCAGCCGATTCGCTTCGTCGATCAGTTGCTGGATGCGTTCGGTCGTCGGGTCCGAAGGCGGCTTGAGGAGCGTGGCGCGGATGACCGCGAACGCCAAGCCGGCCGATGCCGCGGCGACAGCGACGAACAGAATCGTTCGCTTGAGCGTCGCGTCGCCGCTCGCGCCCTCGGGAGCCGCGCCTGCGGCCTGCGCTTCAGCCTCGTTCGTGTGATTCGCGTAGGTCTCGAGACCCGGTCCTTCTGCCATGCCGATCATTTCGCGGAATCGGGCCGCGAAGCATCCTCGGCGGCCGAAGCGTGCGCTGCGAGGATCCGCGCGAGTTGCGACGCGAGGACCGGCCGCAAGAGGGCACCGGTCGCACCGGCGTCGATCGCGGAGCGCACGAGCGCCTTCTCTTCGAGCGCCGCCACGATATAGACCGCAACGGAGGGATCCCGCTTCCGCAGCGGAGCGACGAAGGCCGACGGCAGCTCGGGCACGAGTCGACCGTCGACGACGACCGCATCGGGCCGCACGGTGGCCGCGAGCGCGAGGCCCTCAGCGACGGCCGCAGCCTCGCCGACGACGTCGAAGCCGACCGCGCGCGCGATGCGCACGAACGCAGCGCGCGAAACCGCTGCGTCGTCGACGACGAGAACTCGCATCGCTCACGTTTCACGGAGCCCATCCGCCGCTCCCCGCGCCGCAGAAGCTCCGAGATCTCCGAGCGTGACGATGCTCGACGCAGAGCGGCCGACGACGACGAGCCGCTCGCCCGCGCGGACCACGTGAAGCGACGCGCCGCCCGGAAGATACGCCGTGTCGAGCACCGCGAGGTAGCGCGAATCCGAACGAGCTCGCCCGCGCTGCAGCGCGAGCCCGGCGTAGCGAAGCCCGACCAGGACGCCCGCCACGACGGCAAGCGCGGCGAAAAAGCGAAGCGCGAAGGCGAGCTCGTTCACGAGCGAACGCGCGCCTCGTCGCGCTCCGTTTCCTCGCGGCGATCTTCTTGCGCCCAAAACGCTTCGAGCGCCCGCCCACGATGACGCTCGAACCCATCGAAGCGCCGCCGCGCGATCTCGCATGCCGCGCGTGCGCGGTCTTCGTTCCGTCGCGCGTCGTCGAATGCGGCCGAGCACGCACGTTCCCGCGCGGAGCGCACCGCGCTCCAATTGTCGCGGTCGACGAGCGCGGCCCACGTGCCATCGCCGGTCTGCAGCGCGGCGTTCACGGCAGTCGCGTCGTCGGGCGCGCGCGAACGCTCGAGTGCATCGCGCGCGAGGCGCGATGCAGCGCATGCGGATACGACGGCACGCGTCGCGGCTTGCGACGCGCAGCGCGCCGCTAACCGTGCGCGTTCGAAGCGATAGCGGAAACGAGCCACACCATGCTATCGCGACACGAACGTGCGATAGCAAGAGCGACGGTCGCTAAACCACCGCGAGCGACGCCCGCTCGGGCCCGAGCGAAACCGCTTCGATCGGCACGCGCAGCGCGGCTTCGAGCGCCGCGACGTAGCGACGCGCGGCGGCCGGCAAATCGGCGATCTTGCGGATCGCCGACAGGTCCTCGGTCCAGCCGTCGTACCACTCGAGTTCGAGTTCGAGATCGGGCTCGCTCGCAGACTCGAAGCCGACGGATGCCCCACCGCTGCGGTAGCCCGTGACGATCGCGATCTTCTCCAGGCCCGTGAGGACGTCGAGCTTCGTGATCACCGCGCTCGTGAGTCCGTTGACGCGCACCGCGTAGTGCGCTGCGACCGCATCGAACCAGCCGCATCGCCGCGGACGGCCCGTCACCGTGCCGAACTCACCGCCACGCTCCCGAAGCGTGGCGCCGACGTCGTCGAACAGTTCGGAGGGGAACGGCCCCGCGCCGACGCGCGTGCAGTACGCCTTCGCGATGCCGACCACACTACCGATCGCGGTCGGGCCGATACCGAGCCCCGTGCACGCGCCACCGGCGATCGTGTGCGAACTCGTCACGAACGGATACGTACCGTAGCCGACGTCGAGCAACGTGCCTTGCGCGCCCTCGATCAGGATTTTCTTGCCGCCCTCGAGTGCCTCGTGAATGTAACCGACGCCATCGACCACGTGCGGTAGAACGCGCGGCAGGAGCGAGAGCGTATTGCCGACGACCTCTTCTTCGCGCGGCACGGACCCCATCGCAACGAAGGCCGCCGTCCGCGAAACCAAGTTGTAACGAATTTTGTCCGCGAGCGCTTCGCGTTTGCGCAGATCGCCGAACGTGATGCCGAAGCGAGCCGCCTTGTCGGTATATGCCGGACCGATGCCACGCCCCGTCGTTCCGATCGCGGCATCCCCTCGCGAGCGCTCGTTCGCCCGATCGAAAGCGGCGTGGTACGGAAAAACGACGTGCGCGCGATCTGAAATTTTGATGCGCGACACATCGATGCCGATGCCGGCGAGCATATCGATTTCCGTGATGAAGCCTTCGAGACTCACGACCGTGCCGCCGCCGATGAAGAGTTCGGGGCGTGCCTGGAGCACGCCGCTCGGCACGATGCGGAGCGCGAGCTTCCGATCGCCGACCACGAGCGTGTGACCCGCGTTGTCGCCGCCGCCAAAGCGTGCGACCACGTCGTAATCCGCACAGTACGAGTCCACCACGCGACCCTTCCCTTCGTCGCCCCACTGGATCCCGAGAACGATATCCGCCTTCATGCCCGCCTAGTCTCCACGAAATTCGAGATCGCTCGTGTCGCCCATCGGCTGCACGGGCACGCCGTCGAACGAGGTCATCACGAACTCGGAAAAGAGCGCGTTCGGCCACCCGAAATCGGTGCGCGTAAAACGCTTCGGATCGTCGGGATCGAACGACTCGTGCAGCAGATGGTCGCCCGGATCGCTCGCGAGCAACTGCGAGAGAACGTCGTGCCGTTCGGAATCCGAGGTCGACGTGAGACCCTGCATGATGAGCGCCAGCGGCCACACGTAGCGATCGCTCGTGTGCGCGCTCCCGATCCCGCGCGCGACGGAGCCGACGTAGTAATACGGATTGTCGCGCGAGAGCAGAAACCGGCGCGTGTTGCGATACACGAAACTATCGGGCTTCGTGTATCCGAAATACGGCGCCGAAAGCAGACTCGGGATATTCGCGTCGTCCATCAGGATCTTGCCGCCGAGGCCGTCGACTTCGTAGGCGTACACGTAGCCGTAGTTCGGCGTAAACACTTCGCCGAAATTTTGAATGCCGTCTTGCACTTCGGAGCGCAGCGTCTTCGCGCGATTCGACTTGAGCAGATTCCGATAGACGGTGCGCTCGATCTCTTCGAGGTCGCCGAGCGCCACCACGGCGAGCATCTCCGAGGGGATGAGGTAGTTATACTTGCACGCATCGTCGGACGGCCGGAACCCCGTCCAGATCATGCCCGTGTAGCCGACCGGATTCGGCCCGGGATTGCCATTGTTGTCGCGCAATTCGCGATGCGTGTACTTCGAATTCGCGGCATGATCTTGCTCGCGCTCCATCGTCTCGAGCGCTTTATCGAGCCCGAGTGCTTCTTCGCTCGTAAAGACCGACGCGTCGCCCGTCGCCTTCCAATAGCTCCACGCGAGAATGATCGGATACGCGAGCGAATCGAGCTCGAACTTCTCTTCCCACACGCGGTAATCGATCGTGAACGCGTTCGCATACGGATCGATCGCGAGATACTTGCCTTGGCGCGCGATGATCCCGCGCAAGAGCGACGCGACCTCCGGATCGCTCTTCGCGAAGAAAAGATACGGCCGCACCTGTGCGCTCGAATCGCGCAGCCACTCCGCCGGAATGTCGCCCGTTTTCACGTAGGCCGTACCGTCGGCAGCGACCGTCACCTGATGGCTCGTATTGATGAGCGCCGCGCGATACATATCTTGGAGCCGCTGATTCGAGTTCTGATACGCCGACGCGGCTCGGACGATCGACTGAAGTTCGACGGCGGGCGCGGCAACGGCGGAGAGCGTGACGACGATCGCGAGAGTAATCGCGAAAAGGGACCGCATGGACGGCCTCGTTACGCGGAAAGCCTTACTCCCCTTCGTCTTCCGCTCCCGCCCAGCCGCCGGCTCGCACGCGTTCGCGCAACTGACGGTAAATGGCGGAAGCCGGGAATCCGAGGCGCTCGAGCGCGCGCGCCGCGCTCGGGTAACTGAGGTTGCTGCGGGTGCGGAACAGCTTGTCGATCGCGCTCCCGAGCCGCTCTTCCTGATCGCGCTCCGCTGAGGCGACACTCGCCTTCGCGGCGTCGCGATCGATGCCGCGTCGCACGAGTTCTGCGACGAGCCGGGAGTTGCCGACCGCTTTCACGCGACCGTCGACGAAAAGTCGCGCGAAGAGCACGTCGTCGACGAACCCATCGCGCTTACACGACTCGACCGCGCTGCGGATATCGTCCTCGGCATATCCGCGGCGCGCGAGTCGATCCCAGAGCTGGGATTCGCTCAGCCGGCGTTGGGCCAGCATGCGGAGGGCCACGACGCGCGGTGAAGACCGCGGTCGTGCGCCCGCCGCGCGTGGCTCACTCGTCGTCCGCAACACCTGCGACGACGAGCGGCGGGTGGCCGTTCGTCGAACTCGCCGCACGCAGTGCCTCGCGAATCTTGATCTCGAGCTCCGACGCGAGATCCGAATGCTCTTCCAGAAACGCCTTCGCATTCTCGCGGCCTTGACCCACGCGCACGTCGCCGTAGGTGTACCACGAGCCGCTCTTCGCAACGATGTTGCGTTCGAGCGCGACGTCGAGTATCGAGCCCATCTTCGAGATCCCGCGCCCGTACGTGATATCGAACTCGGCTTGCCGGAACGGCGGCGCGACCTTATTCTTGACGACCTTCACGCGCGTCCGCGAACCGACGACGTCGGTCCCGATCTTGATCTGCTCGAGTTTGCGAACGTCGAGACGGACGGATGCGTAGAACTTCAGCGCGCGGCCGCCCGACGTCGTCTCCGGGCTTCCGAACATGACGCCGACTTTTTCGCGCAACTGATTGATGAAGATCATCACGCACTTGGAGCGCGAGATCGCCGCCGTGAGTTTGCGCAGTGCCTGCGACATGAGCCGCGCCTGCAAACCGACGTGCGTATCGCCCATGTCGCCTTCGAGTTCGGCTTTCGTTACGAGCGCCGCGACCGAGTCGACCACGACGACGTCGACGGCATTCGAACGCACGAGCATCTCGGCGATATCGAGTGCCTGTTCGCCCGTGTCGGGCTGCGAGACGAGCAGGTTGTCGAGGTCGACGCCCAGGCCCTTCGCATACGTGGGATCGAGTGCGTGCTCGACGTCGACGAAGGCCGCCGTGCCACCCAAACGTTGCGCTTCGGCGATGACGTGCAGCGCGAGGGTCGTCTTACCGCTCGATTCCGGGCCGTAAATCTCGACGACGCGGCCGCGAGGCAGGCCACCGACTCCGAGCGCCAGATCGAGTGCGATCGATCCCGTCGGGATGACGTCCAGTTGCATGCGCTCGGCGAAGTCGCCCATCTTCATGATGGAGCCCTTGCCGAATTGCCGTTCGATCTGTGCGAGCGCGTTACCGAGCGCTACCGCTTTGTCGTCCGCCACGTGATGAGTGCCCCTTCCATGAGCGCGATGAGTGTATCGTTCGAGTCGATGGTATCGGTTCGGAGTGCCACCATAGTGGCACAGTGGTACACGTTCAGGCCGCGGATGCGAACAGAGCGTCGATGAACGTCTTGGGGTCGAAGGGTCGGAGCTCGTCGATGCCCTCGCCGAGGCCGATGAACTTGATGGGCACGACGAGCGTGTCCACGATCGCGACGAGCACGCCGCCCTTCGCCGTCGAGTCGAGCTTCGTCACGACGACCCCCGTGAGCGCCGTGGCTTCGTTAAAGAGTTTGGCTTGCGAGATCGCGTTCTGGCCCGTGGTGCCGTCGACGACGAGCAGCGTTTCATCCGGAGGAGCGCCCGTCTCGCGTTCGATGATGCGGCGCATCTTTTTGAGCTCGTCCATGAGATTCGATTTCGTTTGAAGCCGGCCGGCCGTGTCGATCAGCACGACGTCGACCTTCCGGGCCTTCGCCGCGGCGAGACCGTCGAAAACGACGGACGACGGATCGGAGCCCTCGCGGCCACGAACGAACTCCGCACCGCTTCGTTGGGCCCACACGCCGAGTTGCTCGGCGGCCGCCGCGCGGAACGTATCCGCCGCAACGAACATCACGCGCTTGCCCTGCGATGACAAGTACCGGCCGAGTTTTCCGACCGTCGTGGTCTTGCCGCTCCCGTTGACGCCGACCACGAGAATGACGGCGGGACGCCCGGCCATGCGCAGCCCGGCGTTGGGGAGCGTGAGGAACTTCCGCACGTCTTGCTTGAAGCGGGAGACCGCCTGATCGCTGCGGGCCCAGAACTCTTGCCGCGAGACCGTCTGCAAACCGTCGACGATCTTTTCCGTGGTCGGGACGCCGAAATCGGCCGCGATCAACAGCTCTTCGAGCTCTTCCCAGAACTCGTTATCGAGCGGCCGGCGCTGGTTGCCGAGAGATTCCACGCCGGCGAGCGACTCGCGCGAACGCCCGAGCGCCGTCTTCAACTTCCCGAACCAGCTCATCGGAGTTCTCCCCTTCGCCCTCGCGAATCGAACTCCTGTTCGATTGGCCGCTCGACCGGATCGTGGCGCTGACGGAACGTCAGGTTGATCCGCTCCCCGCTCACGCGCGGGTCTTTGCCCACCCGATGCTCGTAGTTCGCCTGTGTCTCGCCCCGCATCACGACGAGGTCGCCGTGGTCGAGATCGACGGACACGACCCGGGAGCGATCGGCCTTCGGGCGGACGTCGAACGCGCGCGTCGCCCCGAGCGTCAGCGAGGCGATCGTCGGCCGTTCGATCGACGCGACCTCCCGGTCGTTGTGCCACGCGACGCTATCCGCGCCGTCGCGATAGCGATTTAGCAGCACGTAGGCAAACCGGACGGCGGCCAGCGCTTCGAGATCCGCGCGAACGCGCGCGAGCTCGGGAATCATCGGCCCGTCGACGAGCTCCGCCGGCCCGTCTCCGAACCACGCCTGTTCGCGCGGCACGTCGACGACGCGGTCGTACATTTTGCGGCGCTCTTGCTTCCACACGGTCGTCGCCCGAATCGCCGCGAGCAGCGCATCCGCTTGGGGCGCGGCGAGCCAGCCGCGATAGAGGCGCACGTCGCCGTCACCGGAGACGATCGCCTCGCCCGCCGGGTCCACGAGCAACGCCGAAAAGAGCGGCACTTCTCGCGCGCCGCGTATCCTACGAACCGCCACGTGCGAGTTAGCTCGCGACCTCTGCGCCCGACGCCGGATTCGGGCGACGAACGTACTTCTGCTTGATCGTCGGATCGTTGTCGCGGAAGCCGAGATCCGCTTTGAGCACGCGGAGCTTCTGACGCAAATGGATGACGGCTTGCGCGTGGATCTGCGAGACGCGCGATTCCGAAACTTCCAGAACCTGCTTGATTTCTTTGAGCGTCTGACCTTCGAAGTAATAGAGCTTGATCACGATGCGCTCTTGCTTCGAAAGCGATTCGACCGCGGCGACGAGCGCCTCGCGAATCTCGCGCTGCTCCACGTCGCTGCCGAGATCGCCGTCGTCGCCCCTCAGCGTGTCGAGCAAGGGGATGTCGTTGCCGCGCTCGTTCGGTAAATGTTCCTCGAGCGAGAGCACCGACGTGCCGCGAACCTTCTGCTGCAAACCCTCGAGTTCGCGCTTCGAAATGCCCATGCGAGTCGCGACTTCCTCGTCGCTGGGCTGCTCGCCGAGTTCCGCTTCGAGCTGGTGTTGCGTGCGCTCGAGTTCGCGCGCTTTTTGACGGATCGCGCGCGGCACCCAATCGAGCGCGCGCAGCGCGTCGATGATCGCGCCGTGAATGCGGGTGATCGCGTACGTCTCGAATTTCACACCGCGTTCGTCGTCGTATTTCTCGATCGCATCGATCAAGCCGACCACGCCGTCGTTGATCAGATCGTTGAGTTCGACGTTCGGCGGAAGATTGACCGAGATTCTACCGGCCACATACTTCACCAAGTGTATGTAGCGATGAATGACCTCTTCCCGTGTGTATCGTACGCCGGCGATCACATAGGGGTTCGAATCCGTCTTCAACGAGTGTGACATTCAACACCCTGGCTCGGACTCTTCCGAAGGAGCGGCAAAAAGTGCTGCCGACCCCTCTTCGCCCGGTCTAGGGGCGCAACGCGCGGACCGAAAACAGCGCGGCTTGCGCGTAGAGATACACCCATTCGCCGAGCGAGTAATCGTTCCGATCGCGTTGCAGCATGCTCGCGAATCGCGGCGTGCGCGCCAGGTGGTCGAAGAGGACGTCGAAACGAACGGGCCGGCGCTCGAGGAACGTCATCAGCTTATGACGGTGGCGCAAACGCCCGTAGAAAATGCCTTTGAGATCGCGCTCGTACTGCTGAGCGGGCGCGCTCGTGCGTCCGCGCTTGGCCGCGACCACGGCCGCCGCCGCGAGTCGCCCGGACGTCGCGGCCTCGTGAATGCCTTCGCCCGTGGTCGCATCGACGAGCCCCGCCGCGGTGCCCGCAACCATGACGTCGCCGTCGCTGATGTGCGGTCGCGGTGCGCCGCCGTATAAGAGGTTGCCCTCTTCACGAATCGTGTAGCCCACGCCCGGGAACAAGCGTTCGGCGACGGACGGAAGAAACGCATCGAGCTCCGCGCGCAGCTCTTTACCGGAACATTTGCCCGCCACACCGAGCCCGATCGAAAGATGGTCGCGTTTGGGGAACATCCACGCGATGACGTTGCGACCCGATTCGGTCAGGTAGTAATGCATCTCGAGCGTCGCGTACGTCTCGTCGATGGCCGGGCGCTCGAGGTACACGCGATACTGATAGCAGGTGATGAGCCCGGCTTGCCATTCATCGTAATCGAGCGTCGTGCCGCGCTCGAAACGTGCGCTCGAACCCTGGGCGAGCAAGACACTCTTGGCCCGAACCTTCTTGCGCTCGCCGCTCGTGAGGTCGGCGTATTCGACGACCGTGCGATCGCCATCGCGAACGTAACCGCGATAGAGGGTGGACGTCACGATCTGCGCGCCTTCGGAACGCGCGAGCGCGGCAATCGTCCCGTCGAGCTCTTCGCGCGTGGTCGTATGCGCCGTGCCCACATCGAAAACGTAGGGCTTGCCGGAGAGCCCACGCATCGTCAACGTCGGCGTGTCGCAGTGCACGATCGAACGCGGAAGGTTGAAATCGTCGCAAAAGCCGGGCCGTAATCCCGCGGCGCACACGCGTTTGGTGCCCACGACGGGGTCGCGCTCGAGTACCATCGTTTCCACGCCGGACCGCGCCGCTTCACGGGCCGCGGTGCCGCCCGCCGGGCCGCACCCGACGACGAGAAATTCGACCTCTTGCATGTCGGTGGGACGCTTCGCGGTCTAAATCAGTTCTCCGTCGTCGTAAACAGGATACGTTCGCAAACCTCGCCGAACCGTGAAAGAAAATTCTTAGCATTAAGAAGAGCAGGCCTTCGTGGATTCATCGCTCGCTATCGGACTCGGGCTTGCAGCCGGCGTCCTCGCCATCGTGTATGGCATCTTCCTCATCGGCGTCGTGCTGCGGCAGTCGCCGGGCAACGACCGCATGCAAGAGATTGCGGCCGCCATCCAAGAGGGCGCGATGGCGTTTCTCAAGCGGCAATACACGACGGTCGGGATCGTCGCGATCGTCCTCTTTCTCGCGATCGGCATCGCGCCGCATCCGCTCGGGTGGGAGGCGGCCTTCGGATTCGCGATCGGCTCGATACTCTCGGGCGCCGCGGGTTTCATCGGCATGATCGTTTCGGTACGCGCCAACGTGCGCACGGCGGAAGCCGCGCGCGGTGGCCTCGCGCCGGCGCTCGCGCTCGCATTCCGCGGTGGTGCGGTCACGGGCTTGCTCGTGGTCGGCCTCGGACTCGTTGCGGTCAGCGGCTATTATGCGATCGTGCTCGGCATCAACGCGAACGATCCGAATCAAATTTCCGATTCGATCGGCGCGCTCGTCGGGCTCGCATTCGGCTGCTCGCTCATCTCCGTTTTCGCGCGATTAGGCGGCGGCATCTTCACGAAGGCGGCGGACGTCGGTGCCGACCTCGTCGGAAAACTCGAGGCCGGCATCCCCGAAGACGATCCGCGCAATCCGGCCGTGATCGCGGACAACGTCGGCGACAACGTGGGCGATTGCGCCGGTATGGCGGCCGATCTCTTCGAGACCTACGTCGTGACGACGGTCGCGACGATGTTGCTCGGGCACCTCGTGCTCGGCATGCAACTCGAATCCGCAACGACGTTCCCGCTCATCCTCGGAGCCGTTTCGATCGTCGCATCGATCATCGGGACGCTCTTCGTTCGCATGGGCAACGACGCGAAGGGCTCGATCATGGGCGCGCTCTATCGCGGCTTGATCGTCGCGGGCGTGATCGCCGCGATCGGATTCTATTTCGTGACGCAGAGCGAATTCGGCGCGGGCGTAACGACGAGCACCGGACTCACGTTCGGGGCGACCGGTATCTTCGTGTGCGCGCTCGTCGGCCTCATCATCACGGGTGCGATCACGTACATCACCGAGATCTACACGGGCACGCAGTTCGCGCCGGTGCGCAACATCGCGAAGGCCTCGATCACGGGCCATGCCACGAACATCATCGCGGGGCTCGCCGTCTCGATGCAAGCGACGGCGCTGCCCGCCATAACGATCGTGATCGGGATACTCGTCTCGTATTCGTTCGCCGGGCTGTACGGCGTGGCGATCGCGGTCATGGCGATGCTTTCGATGGCGGGGATCATCGTCGCGATCGATTCGTTCGGCCCGATCACGGATAACGCGGGCGGTATCGCGGAGATGGCGGAGATGCCGGAAGCCGTTCGCAACGTGACCGATCCGCTCGATGCCGTCGGCAACACGACGAAGGCCGTCACGAAAGGATACGCGATCGGATCGGCCGGCCTCGCCGCCGTCGTGCTCTTCGCGTCGTTCTTGCAAGAGCTCTCGGACAAATGCCACTCGACGCCGGGCGCGTATTGCAACACGCCCGATGCGAGCTCGTTCAACGCGTTCTTCAACATCGGCGATCCCTACGTGCTCACGGGCTTGCTCGTGGGCGGACTCTGCCCGTTTCTCTTCGCATCGCTCTCGATGGAATCGGTCGGTCGTGCGGGTGGCGCGGTCGTGGAGGAAGTGCGTCGCCAATTCCGCGAGATGCCCGGCATCATGGACGGCACGCAAAAGCCGGACTACGGCACGACGGTCGATATCGTGACGCGCGCCGCGCTCAAGGAGATGGTGCTCCCCGCGATCATTCCGATCGGCGTACCGATCGCGATCGTGCTGCTCTCGTACGTCCTGCCGAACTTCGGCGGCGCGAAGATGATGGGCGGCGCGCTCGTGGGAACGATCGTCACCGGCCTCTTCCTCGCGCTCGCGATGACGAGCGGCGGCGGCGCGTGGGACAACGCGAAGAAATACATCGAAGACGGAAACTACGGTGGTAAAGGGTCTCTCGCACACGCGGCGGCGATCACGGGCGACACGGTCGGAGACCCCTACAAAGACACCGCAGGGCCCGCGATCAATCCGATGATCAAGGTGTTCAATATCGTCGCGCTGCTGCTCGTGGGATTTCTCGTTCACTAGCGAGCGCTAGAGGCTCGTTCTCTCGGGTAAGAACGTGATGCGACGGATACGTCGCATCACCGCACACCGAGGGAGCGAGCAATTATGTACGACGGCGAACGCGCGATCGCAGCGGTTTTCGACGACCGCGAAGGAGCGCTCTGGGCACTGGCTCTGCTACGCGAACAGAGCTTCCCGGAGCCCTGGATGGCAACGACGCGGCCCGCAACCGGCGACGCGTCGCAGAACGACGTGGACGAATCGAGCGACGGCGTCCTCGGTGCGATCGGCCGCTTCTTCACGGGCGAGGGAAATTCGCTACGCCGCTCCCTCGAAGACCATGGGATCGATCCCGAACGAGCGCGCGTGATCGACGAAACGCTCGCGCCGCTCGAAGCGGTAGTCACCGTCTTCGTGGACGATCGACGAACCGTAGCGGCCGAGATTCTCGCGCGCGCAGGCGGCCGCAGCGTTCCGAACGAGGTGCAGAACGCGCCGAGCGAACCGAGCGCGTTGCGCACCGATCGAGCCGTACGTAGCCTCGTTCCCGTCGACACGACGTTCCGGCCACCGGCGATCGACGAAGCGGTCTTCGTCGAACGACGCAATCTCGTTCCGATCGCGAAGCCCGACCGAACGAACTCGTAAGACAAAAGCAAACGGCCTCGCGATTCGCGAGGCCGTTTGCTTTTTCGTGGGATCTGTTAGTGGCCGCCGCCACCGCCGCCACCGCCGCCACCGCCCGATCCGCCACCACCCGAGCCGCCGGATCCACCGCTACCCGAGCCACCGCTGGACCCGCTCGAAGAACCGCCGCCCGAGCTTCCCGAAGATCCTTGACCGCCGGCGCTTCCATTTGACGAGCCGTTGCTCGAAGAACCGTTGCTAGAAGGACCATTGCCGGAGCTCGCGTTCGGACCGCTCTGCACGGATCCGTTACCGTTCGACGATGCATTCGGCCCATTCGCACTCGAGCCGTTTGCATTATTCGAATTCGAACTATTTGAGCTCGCGTTGTTCGAGCCAGAGTCAGGCGCCGATCCGTTGGACGAATTGGAGCCGTTCGTGTTTGAGCCGTTCGAACTCGAGCCATTCGCGTTCGAGCCGTTCGCGTTCGAGCCGTTCGAATTTGAATTGTTTCCGTTCGAGCCGTTCGCATTCGAACCGTCGGCGCTCGAACCGTTCGCACCCGACGAATTCGAATTCGAATTCGAACTCGTACCGGAACCCGAATTCGAGTTGCCAGATGCGCTCGATCCGTTCATCGCTGAACCGTTCGACGAGCCCGACATACCTTGGGCGCCGCCGCCCGCGTTCGCGCCCGACCCGTTGGCGCCGGACCCGTTCGCACCGGACGCGTCACCCGAGCCTCCACCATTCGTATTCGAACCTTGTCCGTTCGGACCGGCGGTGTACGAACCGTTGGGACGAGCGCCCGCGTCACCTTCGGCACCAGACGTCCACGCGGCGCGAACGATCGCACCATACGCGACGATAAACACCACGGCCGCTACCGCGATCGCGGCGCGATAGCGGATCACGAACGAACGCGTGCGCGCCCAGAAGCGACGCTCCTTGACGGCTTTTACTTGCTCGACACGCTTCTGCTTCGCTTGCTCTTCCGGGCTCGGCGCGGCGTTCTGCTGTGAGGCGTCTTGCTGCGGCGGTCCATCCGCACCGCCGGCAGCCGGGGCTTGCTGTTGCTGCTGTTCCATCGCTACGCCTCGTACCCACTTTCGTGCGCGAATCTGCAGCAACCATACGAGCGCCTAAGGCGAAAAAAGCCTCGGCGCAAAACGCCGAGGCTTTTCCATTTCGAACTACGTCGAGCTTACTTGATCTCGACCGTCGCGCCGACTTCGGCGAGCTTGGCCTTGATCTGCTCGGCTTCGTCGCGCGGGACGCCCGTCTTGATCGCCTTCGGGGCGCTCTCGACGAACGCTTTGGCTTCGGTCAAGCCGAGGCTCGTGATCTCGCGGACGGCCTTGATGACCTTGATCTTCTCGCCGCCGATGTCGGTGAGAACCGCATCGAATTCCGTCTTCTCTGCTGCCGCAGCCGGTGCCGCAGCACCGCCGCCGGCGGCCGCCGCAACGGCGACCGGAGCCGCGGCGGAAACGCCCCACTTCTCTTCGAGGGCTTTGACGAGCTCGTTGAGCTCGAGGACCGTAAGTTTCTCGACTTCCGAGATAAGATCGGCAACTGCCATGATGTCGTGACTCCTTTAAGACGCTGACTCGGCGAGTTGCTTCTCGCGAGCGGAAAGTACGCGGACGAATCCGCTGGGGTTGGCTGCGAGCACGCCGACGAGGCCGCGCAGCGGGCTCGTGAGCAATCCGAGAACCTTCGCTTGAAGCTCGGCTTTGGGTGCCATCGATGCGAGGGCTTTGACTTGGTCGGCCGTGATGACCTGACCGTCGACGTAACCCGCTTTGATTTCGAGCGGCTTGACGTCGATGCCGAACTGGTTGAGCGCCTTTGCGGGCGCGACCGGATCGGTCGGTGCGAAAACGACGGCCGTGGGACCCGTCAGATGCGCTTCGAGCTTCTTCGCAAGCTCGTCGCCGGCCGCACGCGAAAAGAGCGTGTTCTTGACGACGGCATACGTGGAGCCGTCCTTACGCAATTCCGTGCGAAGCTTCGTGAGCTCCTCAACCGTGAGGCCTGCGTTGTTGGTGAAGAACAGATACTTGGCATCTGCGAGCTTCGCGCGCAGTTCCTCGATCGTCTGTTCCTTTTTAGCGGTAGGCAATAGTCGGCTTTCTTGAAAAGAAAGGACGCTCCAATCTCGCGATGAGCGCCGCCGTACCACTACGATCCGCACCGAGGCGCGGAATCGAAAATCTTACGTCAGGTCATCCTCGGTAGGCGCTCGCGCATTACCCGCCTAGCGGCGGACCTACATTCATCGGAACCGTTCCCTATAGTACCGAAGTACGGGGCCGGCGTCAACCGGCCCCGTGCGGTCGTGTCTTTAGGCGGTGGCGGCGGTCGGCTTGATCCGGTTCGGATCGACCTTCACGCCCGGGCCCATCGTGCTCGTCAGCGTGACGCTGCGGAGGTACGTGCCCTTGGATGCGGACGGCTTCGCGCGGACGATCGCGTCGAGCAGCGTCGCGATATTCTCCGCGAGTTGCATCTCGCCGAAGCTCGCCTTGCCGACGATCGTGTGGACGATGCCCGTCTTGTCGAGGCGATACTCGACCTTACCGGCCTTGATGTCGCGAATCGCGTTGCCGATGTTCGGCGTCACGGTACCCGACTTCGGATTCGGCATCTTCTGCGCGAGGATACGGCCGAGGTTCGAACCGACGGCGGCCATCATGTCCGGCGTCGCAACGGCGACGTCGAAATCGAGGAAGCCCGCTTTGATGCGATCGATGAGATCTTGCTCGCCGACGACATCCGCGCCGGCCGCTTCCGCGTCGCGCGCCTTATCGCCCTTGGCGAATGCGATCACGCGCACCGTGCGACCCGTGCCGTGCGGCAAGAGCACCGTGCCGCGCACGTTTTGATCGCTCTTCTTCGGGTCGACGCCGAGACGTACGTGGATCTCCACCGTCTCGTCGAATTTCGCCGTCGCGTTGCGCTTGACGGTTGCCGTCGCTTCGACGACATCGTGGAGCTTCGTGCGATCGAACGACGCCGCGAGCTCGCGATATTTCTTTCCGTGCTTTTTCATTACGCCGTCACCTCGACGCCCATCGAACGTGCGGTGCCGGAGATGATCCGCATCGCCATATCGACGTCGTTCGCGTTGAGGTCCGCCATCTTGGTCTCGGCGATCTCGCGAAGTTGCTTCTCGCTGATCTTGCCGACCTTATTGCGGTTCGGAATTGCGGAACCGGACTCGATGCCGATCGCCTTCTTGATCAAGAAGCTCGCCGGCGGCGTCTTCGTGACGAAGGTGAAGGTGCGATCTTCGTACACGGTGATCTCGACGGGGATCACCATTCCGGCCTGGGATTGGGTGCGCTCGTTGTACTCTTTGCAGAACGCCATGATGTTCAGCGAGTACGGCCCGAGGGCGGGACCGACCGGCGGAGCCGGGGTCGCCTTGCCGGCGTTGAGCTGCAAGCCGATCTTGCCGACGACTTTTTTTGCCATATTGTCTCCTTAGCGAGCGCCGAGACCGGCGTTCTGCCCCACAATGAACCGCGACGAGCCGGGGTCGAGCGAGCGTCGCAACCCAGGTAGTATAGCACGGACGGCCGCAAAATGCAGCCTCCGGGCACCTGACCTAGACTTTTTCGATCTGGTAGAACTCGAGCTCGACCGGCGTCTCGCGGCCGAAGATCGAGATGAGCGCGCGCACTTTTTCTTTTTCCGGCTGGATCTCGTCCACGATTCCCGTGAAATCGAAGAACGGTCCGCTCGTGACTTTGACGCGATCGCCCTTCGCGAAATCGATCTTGAGCTTCGGGGTTTCGATACCCATCTGCTTGAGGATCGTCTTCACTTCTTTGTCTTGCAGCGGGACCGGTTTCTCACCGGAACCCGGCGAGCCGACGAAGCCCGTGACGCCCGAGGTGTTGCGCACGACGTACCAGGACTGGTCGTCCATGTCCATCTCCACGAGCACGTAGCCCGGAAAGACTTTCTTCGGGGTGATCTTGCGCTTGCCGTCCTTGAACTCGACTTCGTCTTCCATCGGAACGAGCACGCGGAAGATCTTCTCCGACATGTTCATCGAGTGGATGCGGCGCTCGAGGTTGGCCTTCACCTTGTTCTCGTAGCCCGAGTACGTGTGGATCACGTACCACTTGCGGCGTTCGTCTTTTTTCGACGCGCCCGGCGCGAGAGTCGATTCCGATGGGTCGGATAATGCGTTTTCCACGATAACCCCTAGTGGTGGATCCAGCTGAAGAGCAGCCCGAACAGTTGGTCCGCCACGTACGTATACAGGCCCACGACCACGACGAGCCCGATCGTCAGGATGGTCGCCGAGACCCACTCCTGGCGGCTCGGCCACGTGACGCGGCGCATTTCGGAGACGAGATCGCCCACGAAGCGCTCGGCGGTCGCCTGGCGCACGGCGCGGTCGGTATTGCCCGGTCGAGCCGGTGGCCGGCTCGGTGACCCCGGCCGTACCGTCGTACCGCCTCCACCCGTTGGCCTGTTCATACTGTATGTGCCCTTCTGAGATCGGGGCGGCGTGCCCCCCGATGGCCCCCGGAACCGCACTCGCGGTTCCATGAGGTGGCTTGGATAAAATCTTTGGCAGGGCGGACAGGACTCGAACCTGCAACCGACGGTTTTGGAGACCGCAACTCTACCAATTGAGCTACCGCCCTAGGACTACTTCGTCTCGCGGTGTGCCCGATGGCACCGGCAGAAACGGCAGTATTTCGAGAGTTCCAAGCGATCCGTGGTGGTTTGCTTGTTCTTCTGGGTGTTGTAGTTGCGGCGCTTACATTCTTGGCAAGCGAGCACGACCATCACGCGGTGTTCTTTTTTCGCCATCTTCGTTCTCTATGAGTGGGGCCACGGTGGCCGACATAAAAAATACGGACGCGCGGTCCGTTCCGAGCGTGAGTATAGCACAGGCCTCCGAGGGAATTCAACACGACGCCGGACCGCGTTAGAGCGGGGAGGCGTCCTGCGGGCAGACCTTGCCCTTCGGCGGGAGCGTCCCGGAGATCAGGTACGCCGAGATCGCGGCGTTCGCGCAGGCGCTCGGGTTGAGAATCGCCGTGTGCCCGTACCCGCGGACCGTGAGGAGGCGGGCGTTCGCGAGCTCCTTCGCCATCCCGACGGAGTTCTCGTACGGGGTCGACGGGTCGACCGTGTTGCCGACCACGAGGATCGGTGCGGCCGTCTTGTGGTTGAACGGTCCGAGGTAGATGCCGGGGGCCTTCTGCACGGGCCACGTCGCGCACACCGCGTCGCCCCAAAGAATGGAGACCCCGAGCGGACCTTCGCGCTTCTCCACGTCCGTCGAGAGAGCCGGAAATGCCGACGACGCGGGCACCGGAACATCGCCGCACTCGATCGAGAGCGCCTGCTCGGGCCCGGCGTACGGAACGACGGCGGGCGCAGGCGACGCGGGCGTGGCTGCGACCGCGGACGGTGACGACGCTGGGGCGCTGACGGACGCCGCAGGAGGAGTCGTCGGCGCCGCAGCGGCACGCGCTTCCCACACGGCTTCGAGGCCCTTCGCGAGACCGACCCATCCCTGGACGGCTTGGCTTGGAGCGCGTTCGTTGGGATGCGCAAAAGCGAGGAGCAACCCTTCGGGAATTTGCCCCAAGAAATCGGAGTACGTAAACGCGCGGGCCCCAAGATAAACAGGACCCTTCTGCAAACGCGCCGACAAGGCGAGAAACTTCGCGTGCGTAGCCGCAGCCGTTCCCGCGGAGAAGGCGCAACGGCTCGTTCCAACGTTACCGCACATCGTGAGGAAGATGTCGAGCGTCGTGGTCGTCAGCGCGTCGGTCCCGATTCGAAGCGAGATGCTGTGCGACGGATCGGAGGGTGGCGTCGCGCGCCAATTGCTTGGAGCGATGTTCCCATCGAGCACGAGCGCGCGCACGCGATTCGGGAACAGATTCGCATATGTCGCTCCGAGAATCGTGCCGTACGATAAGCCGATGTACCTGAGCTTCGGCTCGCCGACGAGCTGCCGCAAACGATCGAGATCGCGCGCGGAGTCGCCGGTCGACACGTGCGCGAGCAGCTTTCCGTTACGCTCCGCGCATCGCTTACCGAATTCGGCCCACGTTTTGATGTACGCCGGCTGTTGCGCTGCGGTCGCCGGAAAGTCACCGTTATCGCCGAGAAACTCGCCCTCGGCATCCGGCGAGTCGAAGCACTGCACGGCCGTGCTGAAACCGACACCACGCGGATCCCAACTCACGATATCGAAACGCGCTCGCAGCGGCTGCGGAAAGAAATCGATCCAGCCCGGAATTTGCGTGAGACCCTGTCCGCCCGGGCCGCCCGGATTCGCGAAGAGCGTCCCGATGCGGTGCTTCGGATCCGTAGCCGCGTGCTTCACGAGTGCGAGTTGGATCGTCGCGCCGTGCGGCTCGACGTAATCGAGTGGCACGCTCACCGTCGCGCAGGTAAAGCCACCGGCTTCCGCGGCTACCGACCCGGCCGGGCAAGGTTGCCAAGCGATCGACGAACGCGCTTGTGCCGCTTGGGCCGCAGCTAGGACGCTCGTAACAATCGTAACGCAGAGGGCGATGGAGCGGGCGGCTATTGCGGTAGAACGTAAGATGAACGGCATGCGAGTAAGCGGTTCGAAGTACGCTCTGCAGGCGCTCCTTCCTTCGACGATCGTTCGAGTTACGTGCTAGAGAGCAGCGTCGGCTACACGTGCCCGTCGTGCTTCGAACAGAACTATGTCGGCGTCGACCCGAGCGGCGGCCGCCGGCAACGCTTTATCGAGGACTGCCCCGTCTGCTGTCGCCCAATCGAGTTCGAGGTCGCGATCGACCGCGAAGGCGACGCCGTCGTGGAACGGGCCGAACTCGCCGAGTAAAAATTCGTGCGCTCGAGACGATTCGAACGTCCAACCTGAGGCTTAGGAGTCCCCCGCTCTATCCAATTGAGCTACGAGCGCATGAGAGATTTCGAGAATTCCGGGTTTACGAACGACCATCTTTCGAACCACTATTCGCGGCCTATCCGCGCAGCCGATCTTCCCGAGGACGCATTTCGCAGCGCGAAGCGCGGGAACATGCCAGCTCGATGCCCGGCTAACGATGGAAGGATCCTGAAATCCAGTCGAAAGCCTTCGCGACCGTCCGGTGCGATCGGCTTTGTTATGTTGATCGACGCAACCCGCTGTGGGGGACAGTTCGTTACGACCTTGAGCGATGCGGATATGGCGCGCATTGACCCAGATTTTCGCGCCGCGCTCGGTATCCAACCCTAAGCAGAAGTTCCCGGCGCGGCGCGCGTCGCGATACCCACGATAGCTCCGGCTTATAGTGTGCGAGATCGCTAGGGGATCGATCCTACGGGATACTGGATCCGCACGGCGCGTCCCGCCTTAAAATTTACCTCGGCGTATTGGCGTGCCATGCTCGGGGAGTAAATCCAGCTATTCATCCCAAGCATCGCCTCCGTCGTGCCATACCCGCTCGGATAACCCCAAGCCGCGGCCACCATCCGTTTTGTCATTCCAAGCGTAGCCTGGCCCCGCTCGACCGAAGAGCGAACAGCAAATGGCCACGACGGATCAACGACAGGTCTAAGAAACAGGCTGCGATTGAAATCCCATGCGCCCGAAAATTTAACGGAATACTCCGGACATCGCGGCGTATCGTCGTAGGGGGGCACGGACCGGCCACTCGTTAATACGCGGTCGACGTCAGCCTTTGGCACGGCGCCTGCAAACGTGACCTCGATCGGATCGAGACTGTCGATCTCCTCGGGATCCATACCGGTTCCGTCGAGCGAAATATTGATCATCTGGCTCAAACGACGAATGGCGATTATGCGGGCGCGCTCAGCGCCAATAATTTCGAACTCGTTTCCGGTTCCGTCGTTGCAGTTGCCACCAACTTGCCCTCGAGCGTAAACTATTTTCCCAAGAAACCGATCGCGTAGTCCGTCGAGCTCTGCCGACGACGCCGCTGGCACGAAGACTCGTATCCTAAAATCGATGTTTAGCGGGGTTCCATCATTCCCAACTGCGGCGTCCGGAGACGCTATCTTGAGATCGTACAAATCGGCCGGCAGGTCGGGCGGCAGCTGATATCTCATCCGCACGGCATCCGAATCGGAAAATGGATTCGTGAGAGTCGCCGTGCGCTCGTGTTGAGCGAGAAGAAACCCCGAGCCTCGAAGTTGCAGCTCTCCACCTCGCGAGTTGGTCAGCGAAACTTTCACGCGCGAGAGATTGACGCTGAATTCGTTCGAGCGATCGAAGCCGCCACGACGGGCGGCCGAAGACCGAACGAGCACCACGTCGAGCCCGCGATCGCGACCAGAAACCAACACCGTCACGTCGCGGCTTCCAGCTGGCGAAGGCCCTATGCCCGGCCGCCCGCACGAGCTAAGTGTCGCCGAGCCGAATAGGATCAGGAGCAAACATGCCGATCGTTTCACACCGATTAATCGATGCTTCTAAACCAGGCGTGACACACTCACCAAGGCTGCCCGCTAGCTAAATAATTCGTAACGCGAGCGCCGTGCGCTCTTCTTCTACTGGCGCTCACCGAAAAACGGGAGTAAGTCTGCGACTCCGTTCGCGACGAAGTGGGCCTCACGCTCCGGTGGTAGGTTCGCGAACGATTCCGCGGTCGCGAGACCCGAAAGCACCCCAACGGCACTTGCGCCACCGGCGCGCGCCATTGCGACCTCGAGCAGCGGATCATCGCCGACAACGAGGAGGCGCTCCGGCCGAACGCCGAGACGACGTGCGGCCATGCGCAGTGCTGCGAGCGACGGCTTACCGAGCACGTTGACGCGCTGCCGCGTCACGCTATGAATCGCAGCGCAAATCGCCCCAGAGACACCGATGGCCTTCCCAGAGCGCGTTGCGAAGAATGGAGCGGACGATGCGGTGTAGAGACCTCCACCCGCCCATGCGACCCGACACGCGGCATCGATGTCGCGCAGCGCGAACGCCGGATGCCAGCCGACGAACGTTGCGTCGGCTCGATCGTCGTCGCCACCCGGACGTACCACCTCGACGCCCGCATCGACGATCGGCTGCGAGACGCCTTCGACGCCGAGCACGAGGACGCGCTTGAATTTCTTGCGAGCGAAAAAGTCCGCTGCAACGACCGCCGGCGTGAGCATCGCGCGCTCGTCGATCGAGAACCCAGCACGGCAGAGCATCTCGACGTACGCTCGCGGCGTGTGGTGCGTTCCATTCGTGAAAATTGCAAACGGACGACCGTCGGCCGCAATTCTTTCCAGGAGCTCGAGCGCACCCGGAAGCGCGCGATAGCCTTCGCTGTCGCGGTCTCCAAGCGCGAGCGTCCCGTCGAGATCGAAGAGTAAACCCTCCGCGCGAGCGAGACGGTCCTCGAGGATTTCAGCGCTCACGCGCGACGCACGAGCTCGAGCGAGAAGCCGGGCTTCTCGACGCGGACGCGGCCGACGTCGCGCGTCGCAAGCTCGCGTAAGAGTTTCATGATCGGCCGTGCACTCGGCTCGTACGTTCGTCGTAGCGGCGGCGCTGCGAGCATCGCGTCGACCTGCGCTTGCGGCATGACGGCGCGCAGCACGAACTCTTCATCGGAGATGTTCTTATCGAAACGCGAGCGCAGCTCGTCGAGATCGGGCATCGCCGGTTCTGCCTCGAGCTCCTTCGCTCGCGGACGCGAGAGCACGAGCTCGCGAATGCTTTCGTCCACTTCGCCCGGCGGCGAACCGAAACGGCCGAGCATATACCGCATCACCTCATCCGGCACGTTCGCGTACCGCTCGCCCGAGATCACGTTCATCACGGCCTGCGTTCCGATCACTTGCGAGAAGGGCGTCACCATGATCGGGTAGCCGAGCTCCGCGCGCACGCGTGCCGTCTCTTCGAAGACCGCGGGCAGCTTATCGAGTTGCCGAATTTCCGCGAGCTGTCGCTTCATCGTGGTGAGCATGCCGCCCGGAATTTGATGATGGAAGTACGACTCGTCGAAATCCGAGGGCGTGCCGGAGGGAAGGCCCTCGGCAGCGGCGAGTTCCTCGAAGTACGCGCTCATCTCGGCGAGTGCGGCGTCGTCGATATCGACGGTGTGTCCGAGGGAGCGAAGGTTCGCGCTGACACGCTCCGCCGTCGGTTGCGACGACCCATTGCCGAGCGGACCCGCTGCGGTATGCAATGCGACGATGTCGAGCTCCGCCGCCGCGACGTATGAAAATGGCGCCAGTCCGATCGTGCAATGCGAGTGTAGTTCGAGCGGCTTTCCGCCCAATCGTGCGGTGATCGCG
>Ga0209611_10002551_pt1 | contig 32048 bp, 29 predicted proteins | sample S1TSphgellanicum_3_FD_187693 | JGI IMG/M metagenome (GOLD analysis project Ga0209611, IMG submission 187693) | Host-associated microbial communities from peat moss isolated from Minnesota, USA - S1T2_Fc - Sphagnum magellanicum MG (SPAdes) (version 2) | ecosystem: Host-associated > Plants > Peat... | reverse complement strand
CAGTGTTTTTTTTTTTGTTTTTTTGTTTTTCCGATTTTGTGGTTTCCAAAGTTTGGTGACTTTTTCCTAAAATTATAGCAAAAAGTTTCTGAATTGTCACTTAAAAGCGAAAATCTCCAAAATTTTCCAAACTTTTTTGTGGCCACAGTGCAAAAAAATTCCCTGCAAAAGGATCTCAGATGTGTAGGAGTGACTTCAGTGTTTTATTTTTCAATTTCGTGATGTAATCTAAGGGGGCAATCATCTAGGTATAAGAAGATTTAGTCAAAATTCAGCCATAAAACAGGATTTAAAAGTTTAAAATATTTTTCATATTTTCTATAATATTAACTACAATACAAAACCTAGTACATAAAAATCTTGGGATTTGGATCACTTATTTCAAAATCTGGCTATATATATATATATATAAAGAAAATGCAAAAGCCCAATAAAATACACTACTTCTATATTGCATTTTCTGTTTTTAGTTTGCCAGAGAAAAAAATGATGATGCTAGAATGACGATGTTGGCAGGCTAAGAAGAACATTAGAGATAGGATGTTAAGTTAAGTTAGTATTTTCAAAAATTGCCTGGTCTTTTTTCTTGTTCCAAAAGACATGCAACATTTTATGTAAAGTAGTAGTATACCTTGGCAGCTTCAACACTAATAAAATTATTTGTAGAAATGTAGAAATTTCCAAAAGAGATTTTTTTCAAAGAACAAAATTTTGTGAAGGGAGATAGGGAATATATGGGAATATTCCCATTTTTTGTGAAAAAATTGGCCCTAATTCACCAGATTTCAGAAAAGACACCGTTGCCAGACTTCTACACCGGGTTCGAACAGTTATGGTAAAATATATAAGGGTCCAATGCTCTTGGTTTTTGGCCAATGTGGTAGTAGTAGTATCCTAGCGGGGTTTCGCACTTTGATGCCAAATATTTTTAAAATGTTTTTCCCTAAGTTTCCAGCATAACCATAATGAAACTCTTAAGGTATTCTTTTTTACTTTGTACTTGTTAATAATTTCTCAAGAGTTCTGAATTGAATTTATTTTTGTCTTCATTAATTAGTGCTGAACCTAAATAAGGATTCTTACATTTTTCTATCATCATATATGGTGTATAACTAAAATTTGGTTAACTCCTCTTGTGGATGATCTCCAGTGGCTACACCGCAAAATTGGAGAAATCCATGGTCCAACTCGGACATTGTATACATATGAGAGGGTGGGTTTTTTTAATAATAAAAATAATAATTTTATTAATTTTAATCAATTCTGTCAAGTATGTGGACAGGGGATAATGGACAAGAGGAATGAGCCAAATTTGGCTATATGTCAGACAGTAAAGTAGATTTTAAAAAAATAATCCTGCCCGGTTCTGGCAACCAATAAGAACTCATTGTTAATTTAAATATGACAACATGTGATTTTATTTTTTTTTCCCCTCAATCTGGTGACTTTTGCATTTTTGTTGCTTCAAAAATTAAAAAAAGTCCTTTGTACAATTCACACTGTGGTTTTGTTTTGTTTTGGTCACTCAGGTGCAAAAATTTGCCCCAGAAAAAAGCATGGATTCCATAATACAAGGGCAGCTTCAACATGTGTTTGTTGAATAATTAACTAAATTTGAAAATTCCATGTTGAAAATATGAATTCTCTTAAATAATCTCAGGGATTCGCTACTTTCCTTCACAATTTTTAATTCCATTGAAAATTTTAACTGTTTTCTAAATATTTTAATTAGTGTTGAAGCTGCTAAAGTACTACATTACATAATACAAGGAGAAAACATAAGAAATAAGAAATAAATTGCATGCGCTTTTTTTTTCCTCCTTTCTTTCTTTCTTGCTTTGATTGGGTTTGGTATTGACAAGAGGAAGCAAAAAAGAAGAAGAAGAAGCCGCCACAAGCCGCAATCGGACCCTTTTACGTAGTTACGTACATTAAATGCAATAACGAAAACAACGCAGCAGCAGCAGCAGTGGCAAACCCATTCCCACTCTTCTCATCTACTTCATGAGCCAACTCCAATTACGACCGCTGCTACGACGACGACGACGACCACGTCTCCTCCAGCCACTCTCCGTCACTCCCTCCTCCTCCTCTTCTTCTTCTTCTTCGTCGCCTGCATTCATCGTCGTCCTCGATTCATCGCCATAAGAAGAACACAAACCCCCCAAACAACAAGAAACCCAAGAAGCATCACCATCGGCTTCTGCCTTGCCTTGCCTTGCCTTGCGTTTCCTTTGCTCTTGTGCCCTCAACTCTGGCTCATCGTGTTGCAACAAATCACTCATCAGACTTGGGTATGGGCAAATCGTTATAAAATCGTTGCTAATCGTCCGTCAGACTTGGGTATAGACAAATCGTGGCAAATCGTTCGTCAGACTCGGGTGTGGGGAAAATGATGTGAAAAGTGCTTATGATCAGCCAGTAGCAGCAGCAGCAGCAGCAGGAAGCATGTTGAAGAAGATCCAACAACAACGTCCTGGGACTACTGTATGCCTGCTGCTGGGGGCTTTAAGAGTATCGTTCTCGCTGGAGCATCAGCAGCAGCAGCAGTAGCCGCTGTTTCTTAATAGGTTGATGAGACAGTAGTCTTCGTGCACATGTCTTCTGCTTCTGCTGCTGCTGTTGATTCTTCTTCTGATGAGGAGACTTGGAATGAATTCGGAGTTTGGGTTTGTTTTTGTTGTGGACTTAGTTGTTGATTTTGTAGGTGTTTTGGGAGTCGAGTGAGGGGGTGTGTGTTTGTGCGTCGTGGGGAAGAGAAGAGAAGAGAACAATGGAGGATGATGGGATGGGGCCGCTGTTTGAGCATTTTGCAACGGGGAAGAACCTGGAGTTTCCAGCTTCTTTGGAATTGGCGCACGGCGTGGTGATCATGAACGTGCAGCGGTTCCGATACCGCGACTCTGGTGGTGGACAACGGGATGATGTCGCGAATCTGTTCAAAGTGGCGAGCAGCGACGAAGGAGGAGGAGAAGGATCACAAGAAGAAGAAGAAGAGCTTGGAGTGGAAGAAGCTGGTGTTGCGGCTCTTGGGAATTTGCGAGGAGATGAAGGTCCGGATTATTTAGGGTTCAGGGCTGCGGGAACAGAAGAGGAAGAGGAAGATGAAGAGGATGAGGAAGACGAGAATGGGGCGATGGGTTCTGAGAATCAGGGCGAAGCTCAGCAGTATCAGTACGCAGGTGGAAATTGTGGGGGACTAGGAGGGGCGGGAGGTTTTGAGTATGGCGAATATGGCGGCAGAGGGGAATTGATCCCAAATGCGGCTGGTGGACAGGAGGCACAAGAGCGCTTAGGTAGAGGAGCTCTCCACACAGAGCATTACCAGGGGCCTTATGGTAGTCGGGGCTGTGGAGCTGGCCATGATGATCATGCGAATGGGTTGCAGTTCGGGGTTTTGCATGGGGATGATGTTCCCTTGATGGGTTGTTCTTCCTCCTTTGGGCCGAAGATTCAATCTATTTTCGACGATGATGACGAAGTCCGTGGGCAAGAAGAGGAGGAGGGGAGCCAAGTGGGTGGTGGCGATGGAGGATTGGCAGGGTGTGTGTCCTCTTCTGGGGTTAGGGTTGACGAGGGCGAAGAAGAAGAATGCAGCGACATGCTGCAGGATCCCTGTGCTTTGGGTGACATTCAGGATGGAGTAGCGGCTACCGAATTCAGGCAGCAGCCAGAATCACAGCCAAGGCCTTTGAGAATCTTCAACAAGATCCATGCCTTCAAAGAAACAATTGTTGAAAGGGGAAATGCCAAGCAGGAAATCTATCATGCTACAAGCATGTGCAAAGAGCCTGCTGCACAGCCTCCAACTTGTATAGTAGCAGGTAAGAATCAATCAATCATATGTGAGAGAAGACTCTTGTCAGATGCAGCATGAAATTGGGTTTGGTCATTGGCTGGAAACCAAGCCTGGACCTCCTTTTAGGGTTTCTATTTTCAGGTAAGTGGAGATGTGATATTGCAGGGGTTATGGATTGAATATTCTCTTGCACTGAAGGGGGAGATTCACATTGATGCATCATTTCCCGCAATGCTAGTGCATCCTTGTTGTACACTGCCTTCAGCATATTGACTCTGATTGCTAGCAGTGTAAACCCTATTTGGTGAATTGTTGTGCACTGCCTTCCACATATCGACTCTGATTATTAGCACAGTATAAACCCTATTTGGTGAATTCTGCTAATTGTTTTTGCTTGTGGATGCCTTACCAGGTGCAGGAATGAAGATGGAAGATAGTCAGAAGTTGCCTGAGGAAAAAGGTACTCCTACTTTGCCATCAACCCGTGGAAAGAGTGGGCGAGTGTCACGAGAGCTGGGAGCACTGTTGGATGCACAGGTGGTGAGGCCTCGAAGAGCTGGAAAGGGTTTTCAAGGAAAGCAAACTGGAAGCAAAGAGGTTGCTTTCCAGGTGGAGGAAAGCAATGGTGGTGCTGCTCAGGATGGATCCTTGGCAGAAGGCTTCAAATTCCAGAATGAAACTGGGAGGATTCGCGTGACGCGAAGTAGGGCCACAGGAAGGTTTATTCACCAGAATCAAGACTCTGATCATGAGTCAGCATGCCCTAAAGGTGTGGTATTTGTTCCAGGTAAGACTCTACTGGGTAATCTGTGTTGAGTGCAACTGTTTTACAGCATGGGCATTTCTGGTACCTGACACATACTGCAAGATAAGTAGGGTTAGAGAAATGGCCAGTTTGTTGATCCAAGCAATTTTGGTGTGTGTTTTTGTAGCTTTTGGGTCTCTCTTGCTGAATCTTGTTTGAGACAATCACAGGAAAGAAGACTGGGAAGCGGAGTGCTGGCAGAGGGGGCAGGCAAGGATGGGGCAACTGCATCACTGTTCATACTGCAGAGAGTAAGGATGTTCCTGGTCCTGCCATGAACAGGGAACTGGAGGGTCCTCATGTTGATTTGGCATCAGACCAGATGACTGAAGCTCGGGGGTCAGTGGAGAGGCTCTTTCTAAAGAAGAAATTGGAAGGAACTGTCTGGGCTAAGAAGAAAGGTCATCACCAGCATGAGGGACCAGTCAGCATGGAAGGCAAAGAGACTGAGCTACAACCACTCAGAACCATCCAGCATAAAAACATTCAAAGGCAAGGTAAGAATCAGAGGAGAATTGCTATTGGAAAGGGAATGTCCAATGGAAATGAAATTGGTCACAGTGTCAGTCCCAATTGGCCAACAGAACTGGCACAGCCAGGCAGAAAGCTAAGTCAGGAAGATAATTTGAATGCCTTGGAAGTGGACAAGATTCTGGAAAGCAGCTCAACTGGAAGTCAACGAAGTAGATGCCGAGTTGATAAGGATGTTGCAAAGGAAGCTAAGCCACTGGATAACTCTCAGCTCCAGGAAATTTCTCATATAAATGATGTGCATATTAGTGGTGGACGGGTTAGTGGAAAGAGGCATAAGGGACCTGAGAGTTTAGCATGTGTTGATGGACAGTTTGAAAAACTGAGGGTCAGCACAAAGGCTGGGTTTTTGGGGCAAGAAACAGCAGTAGTTGGCAATGCTGTCAACACAAATTGTCTCTCTGGGGCAAATGGTACAGCTTCATTTGGCCAAGAGCAAGGTGAAGAGACGGAAGTAATGAGACAGGATGCCTTGGGCTGTTGGAATGACACAGGTCACAATGGGGAAGGAGAAGCGATAGAGTCTGGATTGATCAAGGATCAGATTTCACGTCTCTCTAGGGTCTTAAAGGAGGCTTGTAATGTGCAGAAACAAGGGAGGATTCATAATTTATCAGCTGCAATGGCAGGAAATAAGATTAGGGCAGGTAATGCACAACAAATTGAGGACCAATTAGAATCTAAAACTAGTGGAGATGGAGGGATTGTAGAGGAAATCAGTCATACTCCTTTTGCTCTTGCAAGAAAGGAAGGGGAAGAGGAGCCTGTTGATGTTGGGAAGGCAGGACTGATCAATATCCAAGCAAATCCTGTTGCTGTCTCTGAGGCTATGTTTAAGGCTCTAACAACATTGGAGCCTGGAGAGGAGGAAGCTGGACATACTGACCACACTGCTAAAGAAGAGTACAGCTGTCAATGGGGAAAATCAAGTGGATTGTCTGGAGAGGATGCCATTTCTGTGACTTCCTGGGATGCTACAATGCCCAAGTCATTTGGACATGGAGATGGAACAACTGAAGGCATTGCTGGTGACAATGTTACAGGTTCAAATGCATTGCACTTCATCACTCTAATTGCTTGTTTCTTCTCTTGCAACTTAGTCACATCCTCCTTCTCATTTGCTCTAATCTTGCTCATAGATTGAGCCTTGTGCATTGAATCATTCAGCTGTTCTTGTTACTGGTCAGCAACTCCAGGCTCTTTGTCTCATTTATAGTTCTTGTGAGGCATTAAGGGATGTAGCAACCTGCTGAGTCTTATCTGGGACATCTAGTCAGGGAATGCTAGACATCAAGTTTGTGGCTGTGGAGAGTATGAAATGTGGTGCTATAGAAGTTTTTGGTTGCTCAGGATGGTTCCTTATGAAATGAACTTCCACAGCACTAGGCATTTTTCATGGAAACAGTGCAAGACTTGCAGCTTACCTGAATTCAATCATTGAATTCTTGCACCCAGCTACTTGGCTGCTTTGTGGTGTAAGGAACCACTTGAAGCAAGTGCCTCTTATTTCTTGAGTTGAAAGGATGAGACCTTGGTCTTATGTATGCTAGACAGAGATGAGTGGATAAACGAGATCCAATCCAGACTTTGAAGTTCAACTGGTTGATAAGTGTACTGAGATGCATGACCACCTGTGAGGCTCAGTGCCTACCTTCTGAGAAGGATGCAGTACCTATGGTGTAGGTAAGGGATTCTTGGTCACACTGGTTCTGGCTGGCATAAATTTATTGTTGTTTGGCTTAGAACAATGATTGCTGGTTGTCCAGATGCTGGAGGTACCAACATAGAGAATGAACAAATTGGGGCAGCCTCAGATGCTGTCTTCCCAAAAGATGGGAAGGTGCCCTTGAGAAACAGAAAGGGAAAGTTCGGACAAGTCACTGAGGCTCAAAGGGATACTTGCAGTGCTGGAAAGGCAAAAAAATTAGAAGTGGGACACAAGCGGATGTCCTGTAGCAAAAAAAGCAAGGTAGCTGTGGGGAAACATGTTGAAAAGGAGAGCCTGGTAGGGGAGAAAGGACCTCTTGAAGTTTCTGAAGGTGGTTTTTCATCCCATGAGATTGCAAAAACTGCTGATGATTTCGCATCATCAGGAAAGGGAATCTGTGAGAAATGGAGCCAGGCCTCACAAGTTGTGCACAAAGGTGAGCTTGGTGGATGTGGGGAATGAGGTGCATGAGCTTTGGGTGCATGGGTGAATAACATATTGCTCAACAACTTCACTGAAGTAGATGTGTTGTCTACAGGCAGTGTACGAATTCGCAAATGTAACACCCCAGCAGTCAAGCCTCTTGCTGCATCAAGAAAATGTCAAGTGGCTGTAGAGCCCCCTGCTCTGGCCAAGCAAGGACGCTGGATGCCAGGTAGGCAGTGTTCTGACAGGGAGGTGAATATTTGACCTTACTTGAGATTGTGGGTGAAAACGAGAATGGCCTGTAACTGGGGACTTCTAGCTCCTCAGTGTTCCCCCACAGTTCTGACCTTTGATGTAATCTGACAGTTATCAATGTTTGTTCCAGGTGTAACTAAGAAAAGTATGTGCAAAAAACAACCAGAGCCAATGTTGAAAAAGAATTCTACTTCAGATGGGAACTGCACAGGAGGTGATGCACAGTCTTTGCAGAAAGGTAGGCTGCCAACTGCAAATGCTCATGAAATATATCTTCCCTCTCTTCCTTTCTGCTGAATGGTCCTAAAGTCATGAATTGTCATCAGACCTTGCACATGGAGAAATGAAGGGTCAACAGAATTAGCTGTAAATGATCTGAGTACAGCAGCCAATCTGATGAAGGAAGAGATGGGAAGGGCTTGTGTGGATAGTTTTGGCTCTTTGAGGAGAGGGACCAATGTTGGTCAGTGTTTCCATCACCATTGTTGTTTTTAATTTACTATGGTGTTAGTCGTTAGTGGCTTTGTGTGGTTGCTACAGCAGGAAGGATTATTGTAAGGACTAACAGTGCCTTGCAGTCTACCTTCATGGGGTCATTTAGTTTAGGGAATGTTTAGTTGGGTGATAGGAGTTTCAGGTTGATGATTGCTCTGTGCTGATTACTCTATTGGCTCCATGAGCTGTCAAATCTGAACTTTGTCATCTTTTTCCTCTCTTACTGTGGTTCCAATGTTCTTCCCAAGGAGCAGCTATATTATTGCATTTGCAGAAGAGCTGGGTATGAATTGTAAAGTTGTCTTCAGTGTCTTTATTTTTTTGTGATGATTAAGAAAACAGAAGTTCAATTGGGATATGTGTCAGCTGTAGTGAATTAGAGCATAGTGATGAGAATGATATCATAGATTTCCATGTGCACAGGTGCATTGGGAGGCCTGGCAAGAGACACAGATAATGCTGCAGTAAGAGAAGAGGTGTCAAGTGAAGTCACTGAGGGGGTTACAAACACAAGGGATAAGGTGGATGCCAGTGCTGGCACTACCCCAAGGGTGAGCTGGGTACTATGTGATAATTGTGGCAAATGGCGGTGCATCCCTGTTGATCTTGCTGATGAGATTGATGCCACGAATCGCTACTGGTACGCTTAGTTTGTTTTCTGATGTGGCAGTGACAATTCAAGGAGTGATCAATAGTGCTAGTGAGTATGAAGAATAGGGAGCATAGAAACAAAATCAGTGCAAACTGTAGAGCTTGTTGTGTGATTGAAGAACAGACTTCCTGAACTGTGAACTTCAATTGTGGGCTCATGTCATGTGTCTCTCTTCAAAGTGAAAGATGAATGATACTGCTCAGAGCATGAGACTTGCATTGCTGCTGTCATGTTTTTGTGGCATTTGCATGCTACTGGCAAGACTATGCATGATAGATGAGCACTATGCAGATCCAATTTGCAAGTTTCAAGTCAAAATGGTTGGTAATGTGTACTTGCCACATGATTGCAGGTCCTGTAGTGATAACCCCAACAAAGAGTTTGCAGATTGCTGCATACCTCAAGAAAAAAGTGATGCAGAGATAAATAGGGAGCTGGAGATATCAGAAAATTCAGAGTGTGATGAGAAGGATGGTACTAATGCAACTTGTGAGAAGCCAATGGAAGTCTGTATTCAAGGTGGGTGGACATGTCCAGCAAGTTGACACTCACTACACCTTTTACTAATGGATATTGGTCCTTAAGCATTCAAATGAGCTGAAAAGTGTGGTATGTGAAAATGTGCTAGAGACCCGCCCAGCTGTTTGGACCCTTATTCACCACAACATATTCAACCATCGCAGTCAGAAACACCAGGATCCAGATGAGGTAAGCCTGCACCATATTCTTGTTTTAACTGTTGCTCCTGAACAGAATATTGGTTGTTCAGGAGAGGTAGTTAGTTCCTGCTGTACTTGCACCCTTGGTCATGTCATGATTTATGAGTATCGGGGCAAATTTAACAAAGTGTTTGTTGGAGTTACTGAGTATTTCAAAATGGGCAACAGGCAATGGTTTGTCAATGTAGAACACCAACTGATGGGGAGGTGGCATGTGGAGAAAACTGCTTGAATCGAATGCTCAGCATTGAGTGCTTGTCACAGCAATGTCCGTGTGGAACGGATTGCTCCAACCAGCAGGTGTGAAGAGGGGTGTCCATGATCTAGTCAAACACCTTGTTTTGTTCTTGTGTTGCATGAGGTGGACCTTCATGATCCGCTGTCACAGCTGGTAAGAAAGCAGGAACTAAATCATGTTGCATGTACATGTGCTACATCAGGACATCAATCTGACAAATGTGTGCACATGTTGGACCAGTTGTTGCCAGCAAGGTTTCTACTTCAAAAGTTTGTGTTTGTTCACAGCTGTACAAACTGATTGTGTTATGGTAACAGTTTCAAAAGGGAGCACGCATACAAGTTGAGTGGTTTCGATGTGGGAAGAAGGGATTTGGACTAAAGATTATGGAAAATGTATGCAAGGATTCATTCATCATCGAGTATGTTGGTGAGGTGTGCTCTCTTTGTTTTCCTTCATCTTTCATTATGCTTCCATTCTCATTTTAAAGTGTCAAAGCTACAAGGCTTTGAAACAATTTCTCTTGAATGAGATTCCTGCAGGTGTTGAATATACAGGCCTATGAGGCACGACAGAAAGAGTATGCAATGAAGGGTCAAAAACACTTCTATTTCATGAGTTTGAGCAGCAGTGAGGTATTTTCTTCACATTCCTTTGTGGACCTACTTGTTTCATGCTTCATCTTGTGGTACTATTATTGACATGTCTGAAATATTCTCTTAAAGTAGCCAACAGTGAAAACCCTGCCATAGCTTCACTGACAGCCATTTTCTTTCTCTCTTCTTTGGAGGAAAGGTTTCCTAACTTTAGACTCGAGAAAGCACTCTACAATTCAGACCTGCAACAAAAAGGTCGGTCCTTGGACATAAAACATTAGGACCAGCTTTTAATTATGTATTCAAGTAAAGGTGTTTGTGTTTTTCCACAACTGAAAAGAGGCACCGGGTACTTTTCTCCAGGTGATTGATGCTTGTATCAAAGGCAATTTGGGTCGTTTCATCAACCATAGCTGTGAACCCAACTGCCGCACAGAAAAGGTTGCCAAACTCCTTTGTCCTTTTCTTTTACTTTTTTATCTGCAAAGAAGGTGGCCTAATTTGGTCCAATGTAGAGAAATGTCTCTAACCTTTACTCTTGATCATGTTTCACAGAAGCATTGCTTCTTGTGGACATACTGCTGCTTTGAATCCTGCTTCTTCAGGTTTTAGGGATGAAGAAGGGGGATTAAAATTGGGAAGTATGGTTCACATCTTCTGTTTCTTTGTGCTGTGTGGAAGTTTCATAAGAATCTGATCAAACCAAATTTAGTTCCACTTCCCTTATGGATGTGTCTAAGTGGCTCAGGTCTTCCTACAAAGCTATACTGCCTGTGGTGAAGATCTTTGGGTGTCAAAGCTCAGAAAGACTCATATCTCTTCTGTTAGTAGTTGGATTCTCAATGACTCTGTGAGTGCCTTGGACTGATAAGAATTTTGCTCGAAGCATTGCACTGAGATGAGTCATAGGATCCATTCTCCTGTTGCTTCTCATCTGTGGCTAGTGAATGTAACAGTGGACAGTGGATGGAGAAGTGTGCATTGGCCTCTTTGCAAACCGGGATCTCATAGAGGTACTTCACTATGTTGCTTGTCATGATTGGTCCAGGTGATCTGTGGTTTCTGAAACATAGCATGTTGAAGGGGTGGCGTTGCAGGTCAGTTGCTTGGTTAGTCGATTATGGCTTTGGGAAAGGTCTTGGGAAAGATATTTGTACTTGGCTACATGTTGCTATAACATGTTAGTGTTTCTTGCTGTACTGTTCTTGGCCCCTGTTTGATTCCTGAAACTCATTGATATAAATGTGTTGGCATGTGTTAAGGCATTTTGGGTACATGATACACAATACACCTGAACAGCTGACATAGTGGGTGGAGTTTTTGAATCCAGGGAGAAGAGATTACCTTCAACTACAATTATGAACCTGTTGGTGGCGCTGTTGCCAAGAAGTGTGAGTGTGGTGCTGTCAATTGCCGGGGCTTCATTGGAGGTGACCCAGATACTCCACGTACAGTGGTGGAGAATGAATCTGATGAGGATGAGGACTTGGAGCCCATCATGCTTCAAGCAGATGACATTGAGGAACCTCATAGTGTACGCAATGGATCAAAAGTAGGACCAGTAAAGAAACTCCAGATGACTTCAGATAGTGATGTCCAAGATGTGAAGGTTTTGAAGGCCACACAAGGTGTAAAACGCAAAGCTCTGCCTTCAGGGGCCAAAGAAGGGAAGGGTAGTGTGAAGCGTGTGAAGACAATAGTATTGCCGAAAAAATCTGGTGCAAAGATTGCACAATCAAAGGGCCTGACTATCAATGTGAGCAGAGATATACATGCAAATGGGGGTCACTCACTCATCCGTAACATGCACTACAGTGAAGGTACCTTCCAGAGGCTATGTGTTGCTCACTTTCTGGATGTCAGCATGCAATCAGTTACATCTCTCCTCTACAGTGGTTCTGACAGTATCCTGGTTACAGTGGTAGTAGAGCATTGCCAACAAGTGAGTCAGAAGCAGCAATGTTCATTACATCAGTTTGAATTGCACAAGTTCGCTAGTTTTCAGGAGAGGTAGTCTCATACATACATTGTCTGCTAATACCTTGTCATCTTTCTGTGCTGCAGTGGAAGAGAAGCTAGGAGAAATGTCAGATAGTCATGGAGGACTTCAAAACCGAAGGGTAAGTCATTGTCACATTCCATCCTTGATCTGATTCATTTTGCTTTCATGTTTGTGTCCCTCAACCTGAAGCAATGGATGTTTTTTGTTCTCATGTGTTTGATGGAGGGTGTTGATTTACCTCCCAACAAAACTGACCATTTAACCAACATGAGACAATAACTTGCACAGCAGAAAGCAACCTACAACTCATTCTGTTGGGATAACAATTTTGTGCAGGATGCTGCAAAGCAGTATCTGAAGCTGTTGGTACTTACAGCCACCTCAGGCGACTCTGTCAATGGGACTGCTGCTTGCAGGTTTGTTATGCAACAATAAATCTCCAGATCAGATGTGATGTTTACTATTGTGTTTTGTTCTGGTTGTTGCTGCTTTCGAATCAGGTGTGTCAGGTTTGGTATTAACCAAGTTTGGATTGGATGGGTTGTAGTATGCGGGACTTGTCTCTGCTGCTTGAAGGACTTCTGCAGACCAACAAGGGGGCAGTACTGAAAGATATCATGAACAAAAATGGTGAGCACAGTTTTCAGAGTCACGACTCTATGGTACTTCACATATATGGAAATGGGAAGAAAACTTTTACAAGATCAGAGAATAAAGAAAACTTGACATTGACCCGCCAGGGCATCTGGTGTTGTTATGCTGTGGTGGTGATGCGGTCTTCAACACAGTAGAAGACAAGTGATTAGTTGGCAAGGAACATAGGGGTTGTGTTTCACACCCAAGAAGAGGTTACAGTGTGTCTGCTTGCTGATTCACTTATGTGACTTAATTTGATGAACTCCAGGTCTGCAAATTTTTCACAATCTGATCAAGCAGTTCTGTAGGCAATGGGAAAAGATACCCATTCTTCGCAAGCTCTTGAAGGTCCTTTCTCTTTTACAGAACTGTGTGTTTGCAATAGCTTCATTGTTGTTTGGGCATTTTGAAACAGGTAATGACCTTCAGGAGTGAGTCTTCCCATTGCTTGTGGGTAATTCAGATGCATATATTTGTATAATTGTTTGCCTGAAATCTTGGGCATATCTTTTCAACATAATGATCACACTCACTACTGACAAAGTCAGTGGGGAGTCATGTCAGCAAGTCACTGCTATTCATGATTAAGGTTTTGTTCCCATTTTTTGTGAGTGGCATTCATCAGGTTATGTGGCACTGACTCTTTTGTGTTAGTTGTGGTTTTGCTGGAACTGACATGAGCATTACCTTCAAAGTGTTATTGTGGATTTTCTCGGCAATCTCATAATATGATTTGAAAGATGTAGCTATATGAGAATGCATCAGTGGGACATTACAGGAGAGAGAATATGAGATCAAAGTATGTGGAAAGATGTTGGGGATGGAAAAATGTTTCTGGTTCTATTGTAGGACATGTTCCAAAATTGAGGTGTTGGTGTGGGGGGGCCATCTTGGTTCTGTAGCAGGTGCTGGATCATTTGGCAGTACATAAGGTTCTGACAGTGGAGCATATTTATGCAAATCCACCACGTGATGGCATTGAAAGGTTGCTTCTTAACACCAAATTGTCACCTGAATGTGTCACCATATAGCATATCAACCAGTTTACCATGTCTAGAATGTACCTGTCATACACTATTGTTCAAGATGTAGCCAGAAACCACTGGATGTCTCTGGGGATCAGTCCTTGATTATGGCATATTTCTCAGAACTGAAGGTTCCTATAGGTGTCTTATCTGATGATTGTCTGGCAAATCATCTGTTGACTACTGGGTATTTGGATGCCTCATTCAACTTTAGCTCAGACCTCTGTGCTACAGTTTTTTTCATTTTGTTTCAAGCTAAGAGTAATTGGTCATGAGCAAAGCAGAAAGGCGTGATCTCCAAGCAGATTCTGTGACTGTCCCAGGATGTTGGGACTGAGGACTGGGGGCATAAATGTTCTCTATATTTTCCATTGCAAGGGTGTGCTTAACCTTGTGTTGGACTTGCAGTTTTTCAGACTCACTTTATGAGCTTTCAAAGCACAAAAATGTAGAGGTGAGCTCAACTCTCCAGATGAACCTGAAATGCACAAGATCTCTGAGGATGGATATGGTTCTGTCATTATTTTTAGTGGGTCATTGAATCTGGTCAAGAGACACATGCTGATGGCACATTTCAGATCTTTCAATGGAAGCATGATCTAGTAGGATCTGTTGTAACCTAGTTTTGTGATCACATGGGAGGACCCACTGACTTTGTAGGCAAGGAAAGATGGGTCCATAGAAGGAAACTTTCTAGTATGTCAGCAGCTTGGTGGCCCTTGGGAGACCTTCACAGTCTGACATAAATGTTGATGCTGGATGACTTGTGATTCAGGTGCACACAATGGCTCGTAGCTTTCGAAGAAAGTATGTCCCTCCACGACTGCAGTCTATGGATCTACAGAGTGGGAATGGTTACAGGCATGCATCACCTCTACGCTCACAGCCTTCTGATCAGCTGTCAGAAAGAGCAAAGGAACACCAACTACATATGGCATCCCCCAGTCAGGACTCACATAATATCCAGTCTGACAGATCAATTTCCAGACCAGGGCAGCAGCAACCATCCTCATTATCGGTCCCGGAGCATATTCTGGAATCAGGACCCAAGTCTTGTTTTGTTCAATCTTCTGCATGCAAAATGCCACAACAGCAACAAGCAAAGCAGGAGGTTCTAACTGCAACACAAGATCCCTCTTCTGTAGCAATCAAAAGCAAGCAACCAGTGGGGCCGGCAACCACCAAGCGGAAGAGGCCTAGTCGCTGGGACACACTGAGTAGCACTCATAGACCAGATACTGAAGCAGCAACCATTGACCTAGTGACAGCTGCCCTTTCAACTAATGGGGCTGCTGGTCTAGTGTGGCAGGTGCAGCCCTCTTCATTATCTCCCTGTGAGCAGCAGGTGACATCCTTGGAGGTTTCAAACAGCAGAACACAAGGCCAAGTAACTAAGTTGCCTATGTCAGATTGTGAGTCTGGATCTCCCCAGTTTGAAGCATCGCCTGGTCACCTGGGTAGCTCTCAGGACCAGGACAGTAAAACAGTAGCTTCATCAGGATCCTTGCAAACTGCTTGGAGTTCCTCAGAAACATATACACCAGCTGCCTCTACCCTCTCAACAAAGTCCTCATTGGTTGAACTACCAGCAGGGCCCCCTCGACCAGGTCAGCCCTCAGTCCTTGCAAATATCCCACCATTGAGCCAAGCTACAGGAGGGCATGCTTCATCAGGACACCAACAGATGGTGGTCCTACCTGGACAACCTGCTATGCCTGCTCAGATATTTGTTGGGATGCCAGGACAAATGCCCATAGTGACACATTTGCCTCCTGGACCTGTCCACATGGGCATGCGGTGATTCCGTTAGGGAATGGTATGGCAGTGGTTACACATGCCTCCAACCTGTTTGCAGGTCAACCTCCAACAACTCTGGTCCCTCCATCTGGTGGAGCACCTCCTAATCCACCTATGCATGGAGGGCTCCCACAGATGTCCTTGGCTACAGCCCCTCCCTTGCCATTTGGATTCCCAACAGGTCCTCCTTCCCAAGGAGTTCACCAACCAGTGTCTATAGTGCCTGCTACATCTTATGTGCCTTGGCAGATGCAACCAAGTGGACAACCTCCATTTGCAGGTGGTGCATCTTTCATGATTGCTGGTCAGCCAAGGCCACCTGCTCCTCCCATGCCTTCCTGGTCCAAAAATTGGTCATCCCAGCGTGCCCGATCCTGGGGGTGTGGTTCAACATCAGGTAAAGAAGCTAGCAGAGCATCTAATGGACATAATGGGTCTTCATGCACAGGCAGCAAGGTTGTCCAAGCTGAATCACAGGGTCGAGAGGTAGAGACTGAGCCACCTGTACCTGGGTTATCTCCTGTGAGAGCTCAAAGTGGTCTGAATTCACATAGAAGTGTTCATAGGGGGTCATTATCAGGACCCTCACAAGGTCCAAGTTCCAGTAGGCAAAGTAAGAAACCATATGGTGCAATGTATCGAGCTGCTGGTCCTGCAAAACAATCAGAGGAGGACCCAGCAAAATGCTCATTCCACTCAAGCACAGGAGCTCTGCCAACTAAAGAGACTCCTTCTTCAAGAGCACATGTAGACCACAAGGAACCTCACATTGTGCAGAATCGATTTCCCCAATCTTGGCATCCTCAGGGATCTGGACAGGAGGCTAGTGGTTGGACTGAGAACCATGTATACAGGAGGTCGGACTACACAGTTGATGAGTTGGGTGTGATTGTGTCTTGGGAGACACCCGAGTGTTCAAGCTTTGAACAGAATGTGAGCTTTCAGCTGTGCAAATAACACATGAAGCCCCATTTGCATATTGTGTGGAGAGTTGTTCTCATAGTTAGAGTGTTCTGCAAGAACTCTATTCTGCTTAAATCTCATTTCTGTTGTGCTGGTATGCAGGTTTCAGCTATGGTCAGATATCGAGTAGACTTGACAAGGTAAGTATCAAGAAAGCATAAGTAAGATGTAACGCTTAGACACAGATTGTTAAGTATCTGTGGACCCCATGGTTTGAACTGTGACTTGTACCCTTCCGCATCCACAACTCTACAATGTCTGGACATTTATTTTGCAGGCAAATCTCAAGGACACAGAAAGGCTCTGTAGCAAGCTGACTGAGGATGTGGTGAAGAAAGAGATCAAGAAGTACAGGGACAACAGAATTCAGGTGAGATGACGATGATAATTCTCCAGATTCTATGCTTTATGTCTTCTCATTGAACCATGACCAAGATCTGCTCAATTGTATATGCAATGTTTGATGAGATCAAAGCAAAAAGGGGTTTAAGTGGATTCAAGAGAGGAGTTTTAATATCAGGGTGGTTCTGTCCATGCAGGGCACTGTGAAGCCTATTCTTAGGAGCAGACTGCTGGACAAGGTGGTCTCATATGTGGACATGCAAGTCGTGATGTACACTGAGAAGAAGTCAATTAGTGAAAACCGGCATTGATGGGGATGCCTCCTCTCTCCTGAAACTTTGATCAGTTGGGACAAAATAGTCTTTTTTTTCACTGTACAGTAATGCTGAAACTAAGGGGCTTCAATTTTTTGGGTCATAGTTAGATGCAATTCTTTGCAATAACAGCAAGAGCAAGGGCCACCACCATGGCCATGCCGGCAATCCTTATATGTTTAGTAGGCTTTTGGCACTTCAGAGAAAAGGACATCAGATTCTGGTGTCATGGAAGGTTAAGATTCTAACCCTCTAGACTTGAATTTAAATATCAAGCCTCATGAAAAATGTGTTGTAAGGCACATCACCAAATTGGTATTTTGCTTTGGAGCAGTTTTCTCTTTCACCTGCACTTTCACCTAAATTCTTTCTTTCTTTTTGGGTGCCTAGACCAAAATCACAATGTTCAGGGCATGTAGATTTCAGCACACAGATGTGTGCAAGAACTTTCTATGGGCAAATTACTGTAGAAGCTGTTTTGTTGACACTTTGGAGATTGTGGGCACAATTGTTACCTCACCTTTCTCAATACCTGTGGCAGGATGGGTGATGGTTGGTCATCGATGGGAAATATATTGAGCAGTTTATTACCTACAACCTGCATCTGTTTGAAATATCTCCCTTTTGTAAGATGTGTATCTGGATAGCATCATGTTCCAAAGACTCAAAATTTTCCTCTGCCCCATGTAAAGTTGTTCTACAGCATTGTGATGCCAAATCCTGTATGTCTAGACTGAATCTGTTGTGTGGCATTTGGCCTTATGCAGGAAACTTGTGAATGCTAGGTCTGACCATCAATACTGAAGACACAGCTTATTGCTACAGGGAGAGGTATCTATCTATTGTGAGTGTTGGACTTCAAGTTTAAAACATGAGAAGTGTCCTCATTTTTCTTTGTAGCAGTCATTGAGGATTCTTAGATCCCCTCCACCCCTCTCTCTCTCTCTCACACACACACACACACCGTGAAATGGATGCTCACTCGGGTGGTTTGGACTTCTGTTGCAGAAATTCCATTGTGCAGACATGTTTAACTACAATTACCCTGTATCATTCCCAAATTTTCCTCAGAAAACATCAATTATGATTGTGCACATTCAGCTCCAATATGTATTCATTGGCTCTGCCCAATAAGGGAGGGACCTTGAAATGATGCAGAGTTCATTTGGTGCCACATTTTGGAGGATATTCACCAGGTGGTGGTACTCTGTGAACTATTAGATCTTTTTTGGGAGCTGTCACGAAACATTCTTCACCAGGTGGTACTGTATGAACTGTGAGTTTGGTTTTTGGGAACTTCTGTGGAACATTTTTAACTTTTTAACTGCTTCTAGTTTGAACTTGCCACAATGGGACAGAGCCATTATGCAAATGAGCTTAGTTAAAAGAATGTTGACAATCAATCTCAAAACTCAAATTCCAACTGAATTCTGTTTTGCTGTTTTATTGTAACCTTGTCATACTTTATTTACTGAACATCCACCAATCTGGAGAGGAAGTGGAAGCATAAGAGGGGACCTGAGTCCAACTTGACCTGCTACAAGTCAAATGTCCAAGAGTAGGGAAAGATACTGGAGCTCCTACTCTAAGTGCCAAATGCTTCCAACAAATGAGGAGTGGGTCTGGGAGGGAGGAAATTCAAGAGGTGGCCAAACGCATTGCTACCATCCAACTTAAGATGGAAAATTCCAACATCTTTTGTAGTGTAATGGAAACTTGTTGGCAATAGAAAGTGACCAAGATGGAAATTGGGGAATTGTCTATCCCTTTCATTCCCCAAATGAGTTGTATTGCCATGGTCATGTTAAAAGACATCTACAGTGTTTTTTGAATGTCAAAATATCAAAAACTAATGAGAGGAATTGATTTGTTGGGTGTCAATTGCAATAACTCTTTACTTTACATGTGTCATTTTTGAAGCAACAAATCCTTGTGTAACACATGATCAAAGAAGTTTGTTAAAGTGTTGGATCAATTATGACAACAATTAAGGTGCAAACCCCATCCTTGAAAAGGATGATGTTAACTTGTTGACAAGAGGACTTGAATGTGGCTAAAGAAACTATGTGTAGTTGTTTTCATCTCATTTAGAAGCCAACCTTAAGAACAATGGATGCAAACTTGTCATATGTGATGGTGCAAATGTTTTAATAAGGCAAATTAAGGTCAAACCAAATTATTCAAATGGTGACAAACAAGTGTGCTAGAGGTGACAAAAGGTTGGAAGCCATTTTAAGCTATTGTTCAAAAGAAAAGATGTTATAATTGACATGAACCATAGTTTCAAAGAGAAGGGGCATTGATTGAGGAAAAACCTATATGATATGGTTGAAACTATTAGGGTTCAACTCATTAAATAGGTTGTTGGGGTGACAATAGTTGATGACATGAGTTCGATACCTCCAAGTGATATTTGGAACAATGCCTACTCACAAAGCTAAGATCCCACTTAGGCTTTCAAAGGACCATATACCTAAAAGGTGGTTAATAACTTATGAAAGATAGGAGTCAAATGATGATAAAAGGTCTAAAATTGCAAAAAAGGGGGTATACAATGTAACAAGTATGATGAGTGTTACATGAAACGATGATTTGAAATCCTATAGGCCATCAAGACATCCCCCAACCTAGGAAACAAATTTACATGTCAAATGTCTTCCACTAAGGTGTCTTTAATGGGGTGGCTACACAAATAAAAGAAAACCAAATGGAACTCCTAATATTGTAATACCACCTGAATTTTAAAAGGATGTTGGACAATGCTAGAGAGGTAAAGTCTATACATAGATTAGATGGGAACCATGCAACCTTTGTGGGATTGGAAAAATACTCCTATCTCTCAAAGTTGGGTTTCTAAATATTTGAATGTTGATAAAACAATTAATGGAAGACCTATGAAGTGAGTGTCATTTGCGATGTTTAGGAATAGACATGTGGGAAAACAACTAATTGTAGTAATCGCGTGCCTAGTTGTGATCCCAATGCAAGGTGAAAAAAAATTTATTGATTGTCATCATACTATTCATTTTGGAGTTTTCAATCTCAATTCCATTGTTCTCACATTGGTTATATCCTCTTGGTTTTTTTAGGTGCACAAAGAGAAGGGCATTGTTTCAATCATTTGTTAGTCAAACTAATTCCATCGAAACTAAAGATTGCATAATGATTCAATTCTAATGAATGAATGACCTAGGTAACAATGAATAAGGATTCAAAGAAAAGGTTGATGAAAATGATTTGGAAGAGAAGTCCATGAACACCATCAAAAGGTGAAGTTGAATGTTTGGAAAAAAATCAATTCAAAAGATCAAATTATGAAAGCATTCAAAATGTGGAAGGTATTGTGGGGCAAAATGGCAATTTCAAATCTAATGTCAATATGAACCTTGAAATTTGTTTTGAACAAAATGATTTTTTGGACTACCAAGAATCTTCTACAACATTGAAAAATGTTTTCACCAAACCACACATCAACAACTAATATTGAATGATAGTGTTTTCAAAATGTTGAAACATACATTCACTATTTTCCAAAAGAAACTTTAAGATGTTGGGTGTCCACTACAATAACTTCATTTTTGTCCACAAAATCTATTGTTTCTTAACAACTTAAATGAATTGCAATTTTACCTTAAAATAGTGGCTTCAAGATTTGGTTGAACAAGTATGCATCTCCTTCCATTCCAAAGAAATGCAATTTGGAGTCTTGTCACCTTTAATATTAAGCTTGGTCATAACAAATTGGTCAAGGTGTGTACAATTTTGTGGGCTTATTAAAAGTGTAAGGTTGAAGGTGTTTTCATGTACTTATTTGGACCAAAATGTTAAGCACACAAACATTTGCGAAATTGCATATCTTTAGAATATTCTACATATGGACCAGCAACTTCTCCTTTGTTCCTCTCCATGGATGCATTGAATTCTTCATTGTCATTAGTTACAACATTATACAATACATTTTATGCGTGGGACTTGGCAAGAGGGGACAATGTATTTAGCTAAATGTGAAAAGATGAATCTTGAGCCTTCCTCCACATAACACCAAACATGTGAATGCAATTGTTTTGTTGTGTTTCATTATTGTTAAACATTTCATTTATAATCATCCAATCCCTCACATAACTTTTGAATTTGTGTTCAAGCCAATGTTGTTCAGAACAATAATCCAAACCACACATAAAAACAAAGCATCCATCATCGTGCACAATATTGTTCACTAACATCATTACATGGTTCCATTGTTGTAATACTTAGGTGGGTTTAGCACACAAGTGCTAAATTATTTATTTATTATAAATATAAATAAAAATTCATGTGAATTTTTTTATATTGGATTTTTTTACATATAATGAATTTACATATTAAAATTTATTTTAACTTCAAATTTCTCTTATTGTCCTTGTGGTCAATGTGTTCATTACTAATGTGTTTATCTATACTAGGTCAAGGTTCAATTCAAATTCTACAATTTAAATTACTGGAATTTTTGATAACATGGCTAAATATTTTTCAAAAAATTCAGCCAAAAAAAAAATGTTAATTAATGCCGAAGCCGCCCATGTATTACAATAATCGTTGTTTCAAACTTGTTCCATTCTTGGAACCGCTCCTTTTATATCAATGTTTTCAATTATATATTTGTCAAAAACATCAACCAATTATGTGAACCCCAACAATATTTCACTTTCCATAATTAAATGTTTTATTCTTATCACCTTCCTAAAACAATTCTCCATTGCATTCCAACAAGATTGCACTCCAATTTTTCATGGACAACTCCCATGTTGCACAATGGAATGGAATAGATGCAAAACATTATTTTGTTAACGATCCTTATATAAGTGAGGAATTGATGAATTCCTTAAAATTGTTATCTTATCTTACAATTGGTCTTCTGGAGCTTGCTCCTAATGGTGGCTTTGTGCTTATAGCCATCTTTTTCTCCGTAGCCACATTCCCATTAGGAGCAAAACTTGTTTGTTCTACCACAAAATTGTTAGGCTCAATGATGTTTTCAGGCTTGATTTGTTGTTGTGCAAGTCTATGAAATTCACCTTAACTCCACATGATTTGAACAACATTTGATTTTTTTTAAAAACATTTATGTATGTCTTCCACTGTAAAAGAGATCCCAACAAGGGACCTAACATTATTTCATAAAACTTCAATTAGAAATTGGGTAGTCAAAATGATTAAACTTTTTTAAAACAAAAAATGACATTATCACAAAGACTATCAATCATGATAATCTTGATAGTTTTGGAGCAAATACAAAAGCATATCAATGATTTATTACCCAAAGAATTTACCATTCAAGGCTACACACAAACTACCAAGCCAATATAAGGAAAAAACTTTAGAAACAAGCCCAATAAAAGGTCCCTATTATTTCCTACGTTTTATGATACCTCCTATCAAATCTATCCTAAAATAACCAAAAACTCTTTATATCTAAGTAAGTATATCCTTACTATAACTACCACCTTTAAAAATAAACATATACACATATTCATTGGATTCCACAAATGTGTACATGAACAACTTCTATCACCACAAAATGAGTATGGTATAACCCACATAAATGTGACCAAAAGTGAAAACTTGAAAGTGAAAAAATAAATTAAATTGAATTGAAAAACTTAACATGTGATAACAACCCACATACATGAATTGGATTTCACAAAAGATCTCATGAATCAAAAAAATTAGTTTATGTTTGCACAAGATTTGTGGTTTGTGACACGTGACATGATTTTGTTTTAGTTTTTTTAGTTTTTGAAAGCTTGTTAAATTGTGAAATTGTGTTTTGGTTTGTTTTGTCAATTTTCAAGAAAATTCATATTGTGATTGTCTTGTTTTGTTGCAACATTATCATGTTTGTTCTATTGAGCCTAGGAAGATTGGAGGGGAGTTTATTTTGATTTTTCTTGTGTTTCTTGAGTTTCTTGTTTTGTTACAACATTCCTTCCTTTGTGTCCTTGAGTTCAAAAAGCTTGAAAGTTTGTTTATCAAAAGTTTGTTTTCAATTCCTTTATGTTATTGATTTATTGATCTCAATACCCCTATGAGGAATTGAACCTCGCTTGAGGCCTAGGTTGTGGGATTGAATGGAAAATAAGAAGAAACCTTGTGCATAATTATGTCTAGGTCCATGCTTGAGCCTTGGGTGAATTTATTCGTTTTGACATTCATAAAATTGGGTAAAAATCACGTTGCATTGACAATTGTTGGCATTTCTTCGTGCAAAACAACGCCCAACAATAACAAACAAGCAACATTAGCACTAAACCATCATCAACATTACCATTAAAAGCTCCAAGATCCAGTTGGTTTTCAAATTCAACAAGATGAACCACCTTCTTCATTTTTTTCTTCAATTGTCACGCCCATCATCACCTCAACAATTTTGCCAAATTTGTGCCAAGTTTAAAGAAAGGGGACATTTATAACCAATTCGAACTTGCCAACATTTTTATAAAAAAAAACCTTCCAATTTGTTGGGTTTTATTTTTTAATTACATTTTTCATCACAAACATGGGTTTTCATCCATATATGATAGAATGTTTTCATTTGTTGTTTCATTTTCATCCTAGGTTATTCACCAAATAATAGCTTCTAATCAAAAAATTTTAAAAAAACAATTCAAACAACTTTCACCCGATGACCAAATGTCTATGCCATGTATCATTTTTTGGAACAATTATATTGTATGTATAATAATATTAAACCCAAAAGTGCCGCAAAGGGGGTCACGATAGTGTGTTTTTCACCCTCATGATGTGAAAAGTCACAACATGATCATGAGAATGTTGCAATATAAAACTCATGTCATGACATGAGGATTTTTATTTTTTTGGGTATCTTTTTGGAATTTCATCGTAGCTTTGAACAAGGTTAGTTTGGAATGATTTTAAAAGCATCAAGTTCATCTTTGTTTGGAGTAAAACTTCGTGGGGTGAACACAAGTTGAAACAACTTCATCAAGGTGGCATTGCAAATAATAATGAAAACCTTAGCCCAATTTTTTTTTTTTTTGTTACATAAACTTCTAGATGGTGGAAAGCCACACAATTAACATTTTTCAATTTTTGCGTCAATGTTTGTCATAAGTTTTGAGTTGAAACTTAGAAAAATGGGATTAAATGTTAAAGGAAATTGTAAATACCATTTGGGTCATTATTTGAAATTCAATTGTAGGTTGTATCTAAAAGTGACAATCACGTTGTTGTTTGTTTGTGGTGGTAAGATTGGGTTAATGACCAATAAACCACATTCATCATGTTCATAATGATCCCCATGTCTATTTGGCCATGTGAAACATACTTGGTGGATGCAAGTGCTTTGTAAATTTCCTGTTGGGTCATAGCCACACATATGCGACATCATTTTTTGTTAAGGTTTTGGAATAGGTTTTAAGGTTTTAGAGTACCACAAAGGGGGCAAGGGTTCTTGAATAGGGGGGCATTTTAATAGTTCACTAGTGGGTTACAAAAGGAAGGGTGTGGTTCAAACCACCCTACCACCAACATCATTAGAGGGAAAAAAATTGATTTATATTTCAACACTATTTTTATTCCTTTTATTATCACACCATCATTATGGAGCATGGAAAATATTTATGGAACCATGAAGGGCCCATATTAATATCTTGGAATGGTGGGCATCATTGAGTTAATTGATTTCATCCAAAAGTTGGACAATTGGTGTGATATGTAATAAATGTGAAATCCATAATTATTCACACATTTCATTACATGGAAGAGTTTGTTTTAACATTTAGAAAGGTTACCTATGGATGTTTACCATGATTTTAAACAAACCCATGAAGTGCGAATTAAAAATTGTCATTGAATTATGTCTGAATCATTATGAACATTGTTGCTATATGAACAATTCCATCGACTTCAAATGGAAATTTGACAAGTGGAGGTGTCAAAGTTGGCCCTTTGCCTAGTGAATAAGAACCATTGCATTCATTTAACCCCATAATGGAGTTCTTCCATGAGTTGTGAAGGAACTACCAAGGGGTATAAACAAAAAAGTTATGAAGTTTGTAGAAGTTTCAACACAAAACAAATGAAAGTTTGTTTAACATATATGCATGTATGCCGAAGTTGATTACCCTAACTTAGGGGATTGTAAAAGTTAAAGTTATCAAGTTTTGGTATGGAATCTTGGGCAAAGAACTCAGGTAGAAAATATGAAATGTTACTCTATTACAAGTTGGTCAACCTACCTTAATAAATGTGTTTTTACTAACAAATAAAGTTGAATTGAACATGGTGAAAAAGAAAGTGGTGATGATGACAATTGTAGCACACTCGACCATTTAAATCACAAATTTAACAACATGGGCAAATAAACAAAATTGTTCCACAAATATCTCAAGGGTCTTCAAGAGGGAATCAAAATTGGTGTCATTATCATGACCCACCTTGAACATGAACTTGTCCCTTGGCAAGTTGTTGTGACCCAACTACAATGTGGGCATTGTGGCAAGTTTGGTCATGACAAAGTGCATCATTATGATATACATCCCAAGCTATGACCAAATTCAAATTGTGGCAATCAAGGTGGCCAAGGGCAAGGTAATAGTGCTACTTAAAGAAGATGGCCAAAAACATAATACAAAACATAATTGGAACCAAGATCAAGGATATGGAAGTTGTGTAAATCAAAGTATGGTAAATTGGATTGCACAATTTGGATAAACAACTTCTAGCCACATCCACTACTCATGTGTTGTTAGCTCCAAGAGCACCAAAAATTCAATATGGAACCCTAACTCATCTATTGTGGTGAACTTGGCAAAATTGGGTGTCATATGTGGAGATACATTCCAAATCCAATGCATCTTGCAATGGTGGTTACTTCATCAATTAATCAAGTTCAAGAATTGTGAAGAATAAATGTGGTGTTGGATCCACAAAGGGGAAAGCTAATTAACAAGTTCACTTTCTATGATCATACATATTGGTAGACGTTATGCTAGCCTTTTCCACTCCATGTAATTCAACCAAATGTGCTTAGATTGGAACAAGTTGTGTAGTTAATAACAAGGGACATCATGTGCACCCTTGATGTCCATCACAAAAGCCAACATTTTGTCACAGGTGACAATCGCAATTTGTTACACTTTTTCGTTTTTTACAACCATGATTGCAATATCAAGATTTGGACTCACTATTGTGTTCAAATTAGTAACCACATTTGTGAAAATGGGGAGATGCCAACATCATTTGTAAGATTGATAGATGTTGTGTCATGAAATGAACTTGTGGACATTGGAGTTGTGAAGACAACCTTTATTGCACTATTATAAGCAACAATTGCAAAACTACAATAATTGAATGCTAGGAAGTAGTAACTGCTTTTGCAATGATAACATTGAGAGTGGTGTTATTGGATAATGAACACAAGGTTTTGTGTTTAACTACTTCATCATTTAATAGGTTTTAACCAACATGAGTCTTGTTGGATTTTAAAGTTCAATCACTAATGTTAAGGCAAACAATCATGGTCAATTTGGGCTTCACATAAGCAAATATGGAACCTTGTCCATTCTAGAATTTACAAATTTCTTTAGGTCAATCAAAAAAGGCTCATGGGAACACACACCAAACATTTTATGTGAAATTGCAACAAAGTGATTCTACCAATGGTTTCACCATGAGAATCAAAACCATTGTGGCAAATGTCATGTCATATGATGTGTTGATTAGTGGAGCAATTTTGTATCCCATGGGTTTCACATTGGGTTTTTGGAAGGAGATTGCATCTTACAAGTTGAGATGTTGTGGGTGTTCTACTACTTGTAATTGCTATAAACAACTTTTTCAACTCCCATTTTAAAAAATGTGTTGTAACTTGTTGATGGGTGAATCTCAAACTAAGTTATCAAGGCAATTATTCACCAACTTTATTTTTGGATTGAACAAGTCATGTTGGTCAATGCAACAATGGTAGGTTCAAAAGTTCATTGGTCGCAAATATTTTACCACCACAAGTATTCAAAGAAAAATATGACGGGGATGTAAAAACCATCACTATTCATTATTAACAACATTTTGGACAAAGGGAGGTTGTCACAACTAATTAGGTTTACTAACAAACCACCATTGCCATTAATCAATAAAACAGGATGGCCATGAGTAGCATTCCCGACATTGTTTAACTTTCCAATATCTCATTTTTTTGGGACAATTAACTAAAACTTGTTTGGCATCCTCATCAACAAGGGTTTTGGCCAATAAACATGAATGGGATTTCTTGTGGGCATTATTACCAACCATGTTTAAATGGGGCATTTCATCAACAAGTCTTAGGTCAATTAATGGAACTCAATTATTTGACCTAGATTATTAGCTTTATGCCACATTCATGATTAGGGTATGGTGTCAAGAATTAATATTTAGTTTTTGTTTAGAACAAAAAATCAGGAAAACAATTTTAGTTAGTTTTGGCTAAGACATGACACATGCATCTTAAGTTACGTGACTTTAAAACATTTTAATGTTTTCTAATTTTTATTTGCATCTATCTAACATTAATTTGAATCTATATGTCTTTTATGTGTTTGACAACATATGAAATAATGTTCATCTACTAGTTCTTATGCTTGTAGTTTGAAAATGTTTTGAGTTTCATTTAAAAAACACTTTATTAAAATTTTGGAAAATGTATATGGTATAATTTTCATTATATTTGATATCTGACAACAATTATTGTTTACGGTTCAAATACGGTGCAATTTGGCACAATTTAATTGGTCCTATTAATTGTTTTACCATGGTACAATTGTCATGACTTGGACTAAATGATTTTTTTTCCAAGAATCTTAAAGACATTAATTTGTGCACCAAATTTTTTAATTGAATCATCCTTATGTTTATTACAACTTATAAAATTCATTAGTCATTCCAAACTTCAGACATAATATGAAGGAACAACATGGTCCATAATTGAATTTTGTGAACTAGAAACCTTTACAATGTGACATTCATTTTGGGGTACCTTCATTGTGATTATAACTTTCAACTTGGTGGAACAACACCACATGGCTTGTATTTGTGTTGTGTTCGTCACATCCTCTTTGCTTACCAAGATGGTTCATGCAAAGATTGGTAGTGAACACACAAGAATTACAAGGCTTATACATTTGCCATCCAAATGTAGGATGTAAAACATCTAGGGCATCACTTGGAAGGAAGTGGCCAACGTTGTTAAAGGGGTGAAAAACATTTAAGGGATTGGAGGTTTGGTTAGTCATTAGGTAGATGATGCATCTACTACTAACAAGCCAATTAATGAGCCCAAGGTTGTGGTCATAGAAGATTATAATCGGGAAACCAATATTGCACCTATATGTGTTAGAGATAAAAAAAGTTTTGTCAATTCCTTTGGGCCTACAAAGATGGTTTTTCTTTTAGTTTGAAGGACTCGGGTTCACTTAAAGGCCTTGAAATTCAAATTGAATTTACTAGTGATACATCTGTATTTTGAAGGCCTTACAAATATAATGACAAGTCTTGAAAGGTCTATGATTCAATAAAAGACCCAAAAGTTGTTGGAGGTTTGATTTAGTATAATTATGCGTATGAAAATATGCATAAATTACTATGATGCCTACCATACAAATACATGTTTGGCAATTGGACTAAATGACAAATGTATGGGGATTATCAACTTCTAAATCAATAAACCAAATATGATAAATATGCCATGCCAACACTAGAGGAAATCCTTGATGCCATTGGGCATGCTAGGGTATTTAGCATTCGAAACTTTGAGGTTTGGGTACCACCTCATACTTATCAAGGAAGTGGACAAATGACATCATCAACTTCAATGTTACAATGCAAATGCATGACAAACACCTACATTGAGTGTTTGAATGATTGAAAACCCATGGATTGAAGTTACATTTCAAAATTTATGAAATTTTTTTTTGATTAGATTAAATATATAGGCCATATGATCTATTTGGGAAGCTAGGGCTTTAACACGTGTTAAGGCCACTTGATATACTTTGGGTTTGGAATTTTAAAATATTAGGAATAAAAAGTCAAATAAATTCCTTACAATTTGGACATGACAAAGTTGCAAGAAAATTTTGCCATGGTAATACAAATAGACTATTGATTTCTTCAAAATGAGGTGAATTTTTTAACAAATTTCATAACAATTTGAAAAATCTTGTGTAGGTCTGAATTTTGGATCCTTGCACATTGGATTTTGTCCTCTCGTTCATCGAAGCAAATAAATTTCATAGCTTATTATATAAGTTAACAAAAACCAATGTTGACCAACTCACTTGTTTTCCTTGTTTAGCCAATGCCACCAAAAACATTAGCTTTTTACTCGCATACATTGTCATGTTGTGTCTCAACCAAATTATTTGAATCAAACATGTTGGCTACATATTTTCCCTTGAGGTAATTTACTTTCCAATTATCCTTGGGAACACTACATTGATGGGCACCATTTTTATGCACATGTTAAGGGTGGTAGATTATGTGATAGTCAATGTTTTGTTCATACTAGATTATGGCATGCACATCATCTTTCCAATAGTTTAATAATGAATATTGAAACACCTTACAAATTCAATCACTTTTAGGTTGAACCTCATTATTGACTATAGGAATTCTTTCATTAGAAAACGAATGGGACTTAACTACACATTCAAAAACCAAGAAACAATAAATCTATTTGGCCCAATGTATGTTTTTGTTACCCATCTTTTAAACTTGTCCATTTTGTTGAAAGTGTTACAAATGTCAATGCCATGGAATTCATTCATATGAATGTTTATTCTTGACTTGTAATAGATTTGTACCTAACTCCTAATTTAATTTTAGTTCACTTTTAGTTACCTTCTAAGTTTGAATTCATTTTTAATTCACATTTAATTAAGTCCTAGTTCATTTTTAGTTAACTCTTAAATCACTTTCAATTAACTTCTAGTTAACTTAATTCACTTTTTGTTAATTCATAGTAATCATCAATTCACTATTGGTTGAGTCTTAGTTCATTTTTAGTTGAGTTTTAATTCACTTGTAGTTCACACATGGGTGGACATGGGCCTATTTATATGTTATATGAAATAATGTATTCATCCTATTTATACTTGCATCATACATATTTTTGACACATGACATATGTGTGCAAAAAGTATGAACCCGTGAAAGAATGACTTTTGCATGATTTCCATTACAAAATTTTGGGATGGCAAATTTGTGATGTAGACAATTTGGCAAATATGATTGTGTAAACAATCAAAAGATATCTACAATAACATGGTTGGCAAAGAAGGACATTTGGGGGATTAGGACCTCCAATTGCCGTAGTTGGCCAAGGGCTATAGGTTTAATAAACAAACATCACTTGTTTACGTCTTGCCATATTTCCTTTTAATTGGTTAAGAACCAAACCTACCTCCATCCATTTGTAAAAAGATAATGATAATTTTAGATGTGGATGATCCAAATGTATGGATGCATGCATGTAATCATAAAACATGACTCTTTAAGAAAGTCATGTAAATGGTTTTTGAAAACTTTGTTATCGTTCAACATCAAGACACATTATGGTATGTCATTATACATGGAGGAAAGTATTGGTCACATATTTGAAAATATACCTTAGAACATTATGTAAACCTAGAGCAAACAACTCTTACAATGTTGGATGTTATAGTAGGATGTGTTATCTTAAGACTTAAAAAGGAATCTTGATTTTATAAGGTCAAAACAACATGATCTGGCAAAATCATGTGTGCATTTGTGTGCCATGTCATCTTCCAAACATTGACGAGAGGGTCGACCTAGGTGAAAACACATTATGATGAACAAAAAATGTTGTCACACATATTGATTTTCAAAATTATGTGTGTTTGAACTTCCATTAAACCCATATTTAAAAAGGTTTTCATAAATTGTATTAATTATAAGTTAGTTCAAAACCCAAGGAATAAAATTGTTAAAAAAATGCAATTTTTATTGCTAGTAAATGATTAAAAAATATATTTGTGAAAATGTGATACTCGTAACAATATATTACAAAGTGCAAAAATATTTTAAACATTATTTGAATGATTGTCAAACTTGTTTAAACGTTTAGCCGTACATTGCATATGAAATAATTGTATCATTTCAATTCCATATGAAAATTTCCACTCATGTGATTCACAAAAAACATATGGACATGATTTTTCATCTAAATGAGCATAAGTGTGTGAAAAAAAAATGTATAAAAAAACTTTCTTTTGAAAGATAACAAGATTGTGTTATAAACCTTATGTCCAAAATTCATTTTAAGTGTTTTTCAAAACATTAGATGTAATGAGAGAAAATTTGCTTCCAAAAGAATACAAAAATACAAAAATTTGAATACATTTCGTTGCCAAAGTTCCCCCTTGTAATGTGTTTTCACCCACCCAAACCATGTAGTGGTGCTTGCAAGTTTAAAATGTATATTAATGTGGGTTTACAAATGGTGTTATCGATGTGTTGATATGTGATTAATGTTCCATGGGTTGGCACATGGCATAGTTATGACATTCTTGGTGCGAGAATGTTATGGAAGCCCAAAGAAGCAAGAATTTTAAAGAATTAAAAAAAAAATTATAGATCAACCAGTGTAATTTGGTAAACATTCGCGGGTAAAGAATGTTATGACAAGGTGCTAAATGAAGAATTTTAAAGAATTTTAATGTGCAAAATGAAGAATGTCATAACTATGAA
>Ga0209611_10002549_pt1 | contig 32054 bp, 32 predicted proteins | sample S1TSphgellanicum_3_FD_187693 | JGI IMG/M metagenome (GOLD analysis project Ga0209611, IMG submission 187693) | Host-associated microbial communities from peat moss isolated from Minnesota, USA - S1T2_Fc - Sphagnum magellanicum MG (SPAdes) (version 2) | ecosystem: Host-associated > Plants > Peat... | reverse complement strand
GAAGCTTTTGGAACATGATTAAAAATGTGGGATAAATAACAAAAGAGTTTGAAGTTTTCAATTTCATTTAACATCTTTTAAGGTTTTAATTTTAGGAAATTATTGAATGTAAATTATGTTTTAATCGGGGTGTGTTTTTTTGCAAAAGGAGAACTTGATTTACTAATCCCTTTTTTTTTTTTGTGATGGCTATGGCCAAAATTCACTTTTACCATGTGCCTAGAAGAAAAAAAACACCAAAATTGGTGTGGTGATGATTTGAACAAAATGGCTAAGAATTAAAGAAATTGAAAAAAACCAATATTTTCAAAGATTCCAAAAAATCCATTAACATCATGTGTTTTATGGGGAAATTTTTCCTAATGCAAAATGAAATTATTGTGATTCAATGATGTGGTTTAAACTAATTATATTTTGAACTTACGTTGGGTGCCCAAGTAATCATTAAAATAATTATTTGGATTTTAAATGAATTCAATGAAAAATCATTAAAATAAAAATATATTTACATCCTTTGCATCTAAAATGGTCCCATTTGCTAGATGAAATGCATCTCCAGATCTTTCAAAATCATTTGAAATCCTAAAAAGAAATGAAGGATAATGTTTCACATCTTAAAACAATCCATTATTGAATGGTGTTTTTTTTTTAAAATCTTGAAATCTTCAACCAATTATAAGGCCCTAAACATAAGATATAGAACTGAATTTTAAAATTTATATCTACTCATGATTTAAATTACAAAATTCAAATTTATTTGGAACAAAAAAAAACCACATGTAAAATGGCTTCACAACTATATTAGTGAACCTCCATGAACAACACATATACACGATAAACAACATGCTTTAAAGTTCAAACTTTAATTACACAAACCATCACAAGTTTCAAATTTTGTTGGCCATACCAATTCTCATTTTAAAAAGGTCCAACATCATTTATCATTTGAGATTGCAATCATATAACAATTTATTTAAAGGATATTGGCCAAAATCAAATGGATTGGTAAATAACTTAACTTTGGTTTTGTATTATGTTTATAAAGTAGAATAAACATCTATGTTGATCAGTTTGAGGAATAATGTGGTTTATAAAATGACATTTAAAAATCAAATGAATATTCACACTCTAGGCTTACAAATTTCAAATTGATTAACACTTCACTTGCTCCTTGAAAACCCATTAACAAAGATTATTGGTTTGTGATTACAAACTATGACAAATTGGTATGTGGTGAGGTTTTTAGGTGATATAGAGATCTTGATTAATGCAACAAATGAACCATTACTTTGCAAAAATATATCATTCATTTTGGGGGACATTCTTACAAATTTTCTTTTGTTTTAATGGAAACATAAATCCAGTAATCATATTGCTTGAAATTGATGGATGTTTATATTTTGTTGAAAATTATAAAAATGAACAATGGATATTACATATTGTGATATGTATGATTTTGAGTGAGTGACATTGTTTTGCCAATGTTTTGGCTCTTCTTCACATTTATTTTGTTGCTCCTTTCATTTTGTCATGTTTTCACAAGTTTATTGTTGTGCAAGAAAATTGCACCTCCTTTCATCTTCTTGGCATTGTTGACTATTTGACTTTGCGATTACGTTCCATTCATGTTTTCCTTGTGTACAAGGTTGGTTGCATGGTGTTGCATGTACCTAAAGTTTGATTGGAGATGGTACATGGAGCATGCATGAGTTTTTCATCTAGCTACTTTCCTTTTGTGGGATGATCAATGGACATATAAAACAATTACCTTGGAAGCAACAAGGTTTGATGTATTGGATGAAAAATATTTTTGTTGTTTGTATGTATTTCCTTGGTTTTGTTTGCCCAAGTTTTGATTGTGGATTTGACTGAATGTTTCATGTTCAATTTTCTATATTTTATGTTCATGATTTCAATATCTTGTTGTAAATCACGTCGTTTGGAGAATCCAAATAGGTTTGATATTATAATTACACTAGATGCATTTATGAAGTATACACAATATATGTTAGATTTTTTACTTTTACTTTAGTCCTTCATTGAAGTTAAAATATTTAATTTGGTGACACTTGTGTCTTGATTTTCATGGTGGGGAATAAAAAGTTCCAAAAGGAAAAATGACATGTCTTTCATTGAATATAAGATCTTTTGCCCACGATCACATTTGTTCTTATTCACAAATTACTAAAATATCACTTGATGCAATATTGTTACAACAAGTGTCCATTAAGTCAATTGTGTGAATGTTTTTTAAAGAATTTACAAATTTTGTGATATTCAATGTGATGTGTTTTAACCTTTCCCACAAAGTTGTTGGTCTATCAAGTTTGTCCAATTGGCCTTTTTTTAAATGCATTGCAATGGTTGTTCATATATATATATGCATGAAGGTCCTTTTCTTTCATCTTTTGACCTTGGAATTGGATATAGTATTTTTGAATAATTATTTTACAAGATATTTGAATGACATTCATGGTGTTGCTATTGTCCATTCAATTGTGGTACTTATATGTGCATCACATGATGGAAGGATATAATGTTTGATATTTGTGAGCTTTTCAATTAATGCTATTTATGTAATTTGGAGCTATGATGCCTATGTTGTCCTTTTGAGGAAGTGTGTTTTAATCTATTGTGACATGTAAATTAAAATAAAAAAATCATAATGTTGAGAGATTTGATTTTTTGAAATATGGTGCTAGATGAATTAAATTAGGATGCAAACAATCCTTGTAACATTTATTTGAAGATTATATTCAACATGTTTTAATCACATAACCATAACATCTATTTGTAATAAGTTTGATGATGAACTTGAAAATCAATGATGAATTATAACATGATATGATTCTAGCTCTTGTGGGACTTTTTAATGGTATTGCCAAGTTTGCACATTTTAGCAATGGCATTATGTAACATTTTAATGTCAAAATTTCCCATTTAGACATTTCATTCATGAGTTATATTAGTGAATAGAGAAGGAACTAGTGCTTGCGATTTTAATATGTAAATAATAATGCATTTGTAGCCTATTCCTTTGATTTGTGTTTGGATAGTGATAGTTCACAATGATTTTCACATTCAAGATTCAATCAGAAGCAAATTTATCTTGTTTATTGCATTGTCAAGTTTATTCCAAATGAAATAAATAAAAATTTATAACTCTTAATACTAGACCAACCTACTAAAATGCAAATAGGAATTAAAAAGTGATCAAAGCGTACATATTCCATCCTTTGAAGGTTGGTTTTTAACTTCTATCATCATTAGTTGTTGTTTTTAGTTTGATATTAATCCCATAATTAGAAAACAAGCATTTTGGGGGGAGAGGTGGGGTCTTTTGACAAACTACAAAACCAAACATCTTTCTATTTTGGTCACACATTGTTGTGTTTTGTCAATGTAACCATTTCATTAATACCTTGGCATTGTTTCACAATTTAACGAATATGATTGATTTTGTTTAGGTGAAGGAATTCAACAATCCTTATTGGGTAGGAGAAGGGTGCAATTGGATGGAAACCAAATGGATGCAACTTCAAGATGGAGATTTCATTCAAATGCTAATCAATGGACCTTCCATTCAAATTGCATGATGCATGTATTCCACATCTATTAACAACATGAGAATGAACACATCTGTATACGACCTAACCATTGTTAATGCCCAATGAGCGGGCAAGGTTTACCTGATTTTGACTTGTAGCTCGCACATGGCCTTGTCCTATTGAGCTCATCCACAACTTACCCCTAGTGGCCATGGGCAAGATCCTAGGATGTGTAATTGGATTTAGGGTTTAGGGGAAAACCATAGATGAGATAGGATATGTAATTAGGTTTAGGGTTTGGAGCAAAGCCACGGTTGAGATAGCATCTATAATTGGGTTTTAGGGTTTAGGGCAAAGTCGCGAGTGAGATAGAATTTGTAATCGACCAAACTATGCCCATTCTATAATACAATTCACATAAATAAACGAAGCAACAATATGAATAAAACCTGATATGGCTTGAGGTTGATTTATCATGTTATATGATCATACATACATACATACATACATACATACGGACGGTCCCACTTGCTTTGGCTTCAGCAGTGGTAGGCTAGTAGGGACTTGCAAAACTCTTTTGAAATTATTGACTGATACAAAAATCATGGATTTGTCAATGGTAGTAGTAGTGTTGTGTACTTTGTAGTGTGGCAGAAGAAGATGCAGGGAACAACAACATCCTTTTGCACAGAGGAGAGTGGTAGGTAGATAAGGTACCAGGGTTTCATCTGTGATTCTTGAGCTAATATATTTGTACTTTACTGGTCATATATGTGTGTGTTTGTGTGTGTGTGTACTTACCTGCAAAGCTTCTTGTGTGAGAGATTCAGGAGATGGACTGATTCACTGAAGATTCATGAAGGGGGGAAGGGGAGAGGGGAGAGGGGGGGGAAGGGAACAAGAAAACAAAACCCAACACAAGGAATTCATGAACAAAACAATGTATGTGTCATGAAGGATTTTGGCCATCTTTTCTTCTTCATTCTCATTCCTCATAAGCTTTGATATTTGCAAACCATGGTTTATATATATATATATATATGCATATATTAAACCACTTTGATAACCACTGGTTATTTTGGTGCCACTTCTAATACCTACCCAATGCTGGTTTGCACGGATATTCATTCTTATGTGGCCATGGAGCAGCCTTGTTTTTAACTGGCTTGTGTTTTTTGTTTTTTTTTCCCCCCCAAAAAGTGAAGTTTAAAATTTAAAAAAAAGAAAAAAAAAGAAGTGATTTTTGAGGGTTTCAATCGCCAAGAGTCCAAAAAAGCAAAAGTTAAAAATTGACAGATTTCTACATTTGAATTTCAGTATATAGTCAAAAATATAGATTCTAGGAGGATGGTTAAAGAATTCTACTTCATATGTGGTCTATAGTCAGATTTGGCTAAATCTTCCTATGGGATGGATGATCACCCACTACATCTTCTCATGGATTATTATTATCACCACTGTGCTTGGGATGATGGATCCACAAAATTCATTAAAAGAAGATTACAATTTACAACTCACGCCTTACACCGTAAAAAAATTGATATTCATACCATGGCATTGATGCTCATAAATAGTTGTGTATGAATATAAATCAAGGTACCCAAAATGTTTGTTACCAATCGAATATGATATGAGTCAAAATATTCAATTTTCACATACCATGGCAATATGGTCTCAACCCGTAGAATGATGAGCAAACCATACCCAATTGGTCAAGTATTTTCATACTCATATTATACCCAGGTTCATATTTGAGTACAACCTATATACCAGTCCAACATTGTTCCAAACAATATGATAAGCCAAAGAATTCATGACATTGCACAAGTCCCAAAACAAGATTGATGAGTTGAAAGGAATGTCATCATTGATGACACCCTTGGACACCAAAATAGATTTTATTGAACATCCATAAAAATAGTTGAATTAATTATAATATTTCATGTGATATTTCACATAACTTAATTTGTCATTCATGTATTCATCAATGAAATTTATTTTAATGGGCATCCTATTTTCATCCATTATGGATGAAATCCATCCATATTACTTAATTTGTAGATCTCATGAATAAAATTTATCTATCAATATTCATCTTTCTTCAATGAAATTCATTCATCACCATTCACTTTTCATGTACAATTATTTTTTTAAAAACAAATTCTCAAGGTTATAAAAGTTTCTATGACCTAGTTCAACCCTAATATGAATAAAGATAAAATAACTTATTACCCTTACATTGATCAACATTAATTTGAAATATTACAACCTTGCATCAAACTTTTGTTCACCCCATTCCATTTTCCTAAGTTTTCTATCATGAATCAAATCTGGTTTGTGTATTTCATGTCTTTGTTCATTTTATTTTCATGTATGGTTCAGATAATGTATATGCCTATTTTGTTATAGTTGGTCATAGCTTTTGCTCATGACAAATGGCTTAACTAAATCTATTAAAATGAGACCAAAAAAAATGCAAAATTAAGACAAGCAAGTTGAAAAAAATTATCCTTAATAAGACTCACTCTCCCAATTATAACATAACAATTAGGAAAATGAAACTTGAATTTTGTTTTGGAGTTGCATGCACTTCCTTCCAATCATAGGTAACATTAACACTAGGTATTGTATATGTTCAAACATATATACATGCCATTGATGTTAATATCATCATGTGGATTAAAGCACTCTTACAAAGATGATCCTAATATTCTGTTGAAGATCCAAGAGACACATTTGCAACCACCATTGTTTGCAAGTATGCCTTATGTTAAGAGGATCTCACCTTTAGAATGGAATCAAAAGACAGTAGCTGGCTGCAAATCAAGAGAAAACAACTATATGAAAAAGGAATTTAACAGGGTTAATGAGATTGTTAAAGTTTTGAAATTGTTGCACTATTTCACAATACCTTAGTCTTTCCTTGGTAACATACCTTCTCATGGTTCCCAACAGGGGGATATCAGTGCAGATGCACTTGGGCTTGTGGCATACTGGTCTTACGGAAGGCCAGGAATCACAATCAACCTTGTGGTAGAGATTTTCGTTGAGCTTGAAATTTGAAACTCATCCTTGGTAATGATGACTTCAACAGACATTGCTGATAACTGAAAACTCCATATGATGATAGTGGTTGCAAAGCCCCTGCTTGCTTTCTTGGTAATGAAAACAAAATTTTCAATGTAGCTTGTTTGGTTTCTTGGAGTTGTTGAGGGATTGCACATCAAAGCCAACTCCAAGTTGCATGTGCTTGATCTATGGGCTCTCTTTATTTGGGTCGTCGTAGACTATCTAGCCCCTGGGAATGATTTGTCTTTGGCTTTAACCAATCAGCAACACCCTGCATTGAAAACAATTTACAAATGCATGGGATAAGCTTTGGTATAATTGAACTTGTTTGTAGCAAATCGAATTCATGACTAAGATGTTTCATGACTGTCTTTTCAAGTAATTTAACTAAACTGGAATGAGGAGATTCTGGTTGCTGACACAACCTGTTGAACCTTTGGAGTGTTGCCAAACAGTTTGTTGTAAGTTTCCTCTCGGTTCAGAAGCTCCAGTTTGATCTGGTTATTCTCAACTGTATACCCAAATTTTTATGCAAGGTTTGGTTGAAGAAGTAACCACCAAAAGCAATTTTTCCTTGCTCAAAGGATCTCTTGACCTACTCAGCCACTCATGGCTGCAGAATTTGTTCCAGATTTCACTATGATGCTTAATCAAGCAGTCTGATGAGTCGTCTGGAATAACAATTAGTTCAGTGTTTCAAAGATCTATTCTAAAAGGAGTCAGAATTGTGTCCTGATATAATGACAATTTGAACTTCCATGGCACCTAGATAATCCTAAACATTGACAGCATGGCATTGTTGTGCCACCTACAAGAATTTAAGGTTACCTTGTTTCCTCTTGATTGCAGCATCCTTTTTCTCAATAGCTTCCTTCAATGCACCTATCTGTGCCAAATCTTCTGGTCTTGGCTCTCTGTTCTCAAATCGAACCTGTGCACATTTCAATACTTGTGGCAGGTTATGTCAAGGACTCACACCAAGTAATCTTTGTTAAACCAATAGCCAAGCACTAATTTCTGATCAACAAGAACATCAGTAACTTGATGAATCATCTCCTGGTGCAAGAACACCCAATATGTCAAACCCCACCAAGTAAATGGCAAATTAGCTTGTAAAGAAGGTAAGCAAAAAGCAGGGTTGGTCTGCAGTCTACACCTGCAGTTTGTCATACTTGGCTTGCATCTTTGCTTGACTTTCTTCCATCTTGAGCTGCACAATGTAGGTTACACATGCATCATATATACCAGAAGATTTTGCAAGATAGTCAGCAGTCAGACAATCTAGGAAAGTTCACGTTAGTATTCATTTGGAAAATGCCACCAATCACTTCAAATTCTCAAAGGTTCAGTTATTTTTTACCTTCATGTTGGCAACTTCCTCTTTGCACACCTCTAAGGCTGCTTGATGCTGCATTTTGAACTCCATAACCATGACATCTGCCTGAGTCTGCAAATCCAATCTTTGCCTCTCTAACCTAGACATACCCTCCATATCCTTCACCACATTTAGTACCACCTCCTCTTTCCATAAATATTGGAAGAAAGTCCCATAATTACGTGCACTCTCCAGTCCAAATCCAAATCAAATTCACACTTTTGTACACATTTCTAACAACCATGATTGCTACAGTGGACTGAGATCAGAACAGAGGCCACAGCCATGTGATTGCTCTGTAATGTGGGTGCGATATAGAGTTTGAGATTTGGTGCAATGAACTGTATAATCAAGGATAGATCTGCTGCAGGATTTGGAAGTGTTTACATTGAAGATATCAGGAGATTATGCTGGGCCCTAAGTTCATTTTGGGCATCCATATGATTCTTTTCTTGTCTTTGATTACACACTTCAAATTCTGCCAATTTCTCCTCCTGTAAAGGATCAATTCCAACCACTCAGACTCACCTAGATATACACTGGTGAATTGCATTTATTGAGTATCCAGAATCCAGGCTTGCCTGGTCTCCTTTCCTGTGGAAGCTGCCATGCCTTCACTTCTTCGTAATCAGCAATTGAAAGGATGTGAATGCCGGGCAACTTTCCACAAGAAGAGCGACCTGGCAAGTCCACTGGAATGATGGTTGTAACTAACAATACCTTGTCAGCACCGAAAAATCATAATTGCTTGTTCTCCACGGTTAGATGATGGTTAACTACTGTATGACACCAGTTGTGCACTAGATACCTTGTCCAGATTCTCATGTTGCAAGGCAGCAATCTTGTGCTCTAGCTTGGTAACCTCCTGCAGATGGTCTTCATTAACCTGTATTCAGCAAAAACCAATGCTTCAGCTCAAAGTAAACATTCATTGAGGCCCTATTTGATCAACTGTTTCAGGAGGAACATCATCAGAAGGTTGGGAAGGTGTTCACCTGGCTCGTGTGCGAGAGGTCTTAAAGCAAATCTGTGTCCTTGAATTGTCATGTGAAATGAGACATGGACCCAAATAGGTAAGCCTGTTGTTGGAAGTAGGGTCATGAAAGACTTGTCCTCACACTAGTGTTGTGGACCACTAATAACCTCAAAGATTCTTGGTGCTTCCATTCTTTCTAATATGTGTAGTAGCTAATTTATTATGTGTTTCAAAATTAGGAGATGCAGAGATTTGAGGGGCAAGTAATGGTCAGGGTGTATAGCTACCTGTTGTCTCTCTTGCACAAATGAATCTTGCATCTTTTGTGTTTCTAGCTTCAAATTTTCTCTCCATTCCCTTTTGGAATCCTCTAAACTTCCATGATGCTTCTCTGACATTTCCATCAGTTGTCTTATATGCTCCCTTTGCAAACCCTCTATTTCATACTTTGCTGCCTCTGAGACTTCAACCATTCTTGCTATCAATGCATTAGCATCTGCATGCTTGGATGCTTCCAGGTCTTCCTTTGCTCTCTCCCTTTCAATCTGGAGGATGCAATACATTCCCCGTTCTTTTCACCCATTTGTCTCATATAAGATTTGCAACCTTCAAGCATGTCATTCTAAATTTGACATTTTAACTTTCACTGCAAATAAATTTCTATTTCATCCCTGGTGGTGGAATGGAGAATGGCCTTCAGGTTGTGCCAATTTCTCTACTGCATGACTTGCCCAGTGTGAATTGAAGGGGGTTACAGGCCTAACCTTCAAAGTAAGTTTGAGCGTAGTAATCTCATCCTTCTGACACTGTAGGGCTCGCTCATGCTCCAAGGAAAGTTGATGGCAATGGTTATGAAATTCATACTCACTATTTTGCTTGTATGCACCTAGCATTTCTCCTAGCTCCAACGCTGCAGCTTCCTACATCCCTCCTGCCACATAGTTACTTCTTCCTAGCTGAGTACTTCATGCGTAACTATAGCATCAAACCAGGCCTTTGATAATTATTCTCCGTGCAAATGCTCCAATCATGTGATTCTTTAAATTATTGTTTCCAGTTCTAACAACAAGGAATCCAAAGATGAGTGGGTAGGAACCTCATACCCTTTCTGACTCCATCCTTGATTGCAGTTGGTGCCGTTCCAGCTACACATGATATTGTGTGGTTAGCAATGGAAAAAAGGAAAGGCAACTTTCACTGGACACCTGAATACTTGAAAGATTTCAGTTATATGAATGATTTGAAGATTCATACAGAGATTAATCTCCCAGGAGGAGAATGTTCCATCTCGTGCTGAGTTGAGCACATGTATACACACTGTTTTATCACTAATGCTAAGGGAGAGACAACAACACTTGTTAGCCATATGTAAGATTGAACATGTTTGTAAAGTGACCTCATGAATTTGTATTGTTTCTGCCAGTGTTTGCCTATGCTCAGACTGTAGTTTTTGCAACTCATCAGCACACCTGACATGTGAAGAGAAAGGTCAACATCAGAGCACATATCAGTTCAGCAGCTTCTAAACACAAAAAATAAGATCCATGTCAAAGTCATCAATAGGGCTTGTTCAAAGGACCAACAGGGCCACATTTTTAGCAGCTCAACATTGGTTTTCAGTTAAAAAGGGTTCATTCCTTGCAAGGAAAACTTGAATTAGACAAACTTTTAGATCAGGGGCATAATATCCTGTGTAAAAAATCCTAACTGTTGAAGCTCAGCAGAAAACCCCTCCTGTGCTGAAGACATTGCCTCTTGGTATGCTCTCTCTTGCTCTGCAATCTTTTCTTTCACTCTTGAGACTTCATCCACCTGCTGGTTCTCTCTGGCCCAAGTCTTACACCCATCACAACCTCTAGAGTGATTATAACTGCCTGCTTAGATGATCAAGTTCTTTTGGGAAGAGAAATGAATGCTTTTACTGCTATGCAATGTCAAATCAAGAGGAGCTCTCATTGGGACCCTTCTCACTTGCGTCCTACCTGTAGTCTTATATATCATTTCAGTGGTTGCAAATCTTGGCAACAGAAGAAGCATGGAGATGATATATAAACTCATCCCAGATTCATCATAAATGAAAAATGCTCAATAACAAATGTGTGCAGGGAACAGAATCCAAACACATACCTCCTCTTTGAGATGCTCCACATAGTGCTCAAGCTGCACGTACCTATGATGAGACTCTTGTAGCTCTTCATTCAGTGCTGAACAAGCCTGGGAAGTTGCACAAAGTGAAGAAACTAAATGAGTTGCAGCCCAACAGTAAAACAAGAAATTCATGTGACTGAAATATCCCCAAAATGTCTGTTTGGGAATTATAGAAAGAGAAGATAAATACAAGACAAGAGCTGTTGCTGATACATGTATCAAGACATGCAGGGGAAAATTTGATGTGCTGCAACAAGAGTGACAAGTATCTAGAAATTGAACCTGCTTAGACTGCTGTGTGTGTCGATGTACTTCCTCTGACAATGCATGAAAGACATCTTCAAAGAGGGCTCCTGAGTTTTCTAGTGCCTCTATCCTTTTCTGAAGTTTCTCAACCTGGTGCAAGGTGACAAGATGAAGAATTGATGATTGGATAAGGATATTTAGTACGACCTCCTGAGCTTGGAATGCAGATTTTGTCCCAGACACAACGACATTAGTTAGGAATTTCAGAATTATCAACTGCTTCCACTTGCACCTCCCATACAAGATTTCTCCCTTTTCTTTCAGTTTGCTCAGTATTGATGATTCCTGTAAGTGCAGGAATTTTTCGCCAAAGGTAGTCTTAAACTTTACACAACTGTGGCAATGCAGTCTCAAGTATAGAGGAAGTACTTTCTTCTCACTGGCCAATGCATAATTCAGGGACTTATTTTCCTGTTCCTGAAGCTTGGCATCCATCTCTTTCAGGACTGAAAGATGTCTTGAATGCAACTGGCTTTTGTGCTCTTCCTCATCCCCTGCATTGGAAATTCACACTTTTCATATGAAATTTGAGAATGGACTGTACCCATATAGAAGAGGGATAGAAGAGAGCTGTCATGGAATTTTTTGTTCTTACGTCGTTGTCTCTGTAAGCTTTCCTCCATGGATGCCAGCTGCAGCCTCCCACCTTTCTTCTGGTCCTCCAACTGCAATGAATCACCAAGCTCAGGAACTAGTCAGAGTAAATCCTTCAATGGGGACCTGGAGAAGAGTTTGAAAATCAGCTGGACAGATTGAAGTGAATGAATGCATTTGATTGGTGTATTCAAGAGTAAGATCCCCTTTGGAGCAAAAGACCAAATTCAAGGGATCATGTTGCCTGCAATACCTGCTAGTTGAAAATACATGAAAATTCTGAAGTTGAATGTTCTTTAATGAATCACTTTTTAAAGATCAAAAAATATGTGACCTTGTGCAAGTTTCATGTACCTTGGCAGCGAATGCTCTGTTTAGGCTTTGAAGACTATCTTCATGGGCCTGAACCTGTTCTCGTAGACGTGATTCCATTATTGCTTTTACTTCTTGAACTGACATCTCATTCTGCTTACTCACAGTTAACAGTACATGTAATTAGCTACTTGTCAACCCCCCATCCCAACTGACTTGAGACCAAACTTCCTCACCTTTCAATCTCTCAGAAGCATGTAGAGGGTTCAGGAACAGGAGATATTTCCAGCTTTCCCACTCCCCCTGCACAGATTTATCCAGACATTACTACCATTTCCACTTCAGTGTGTCAACTCAGAAGCACTAGAATCTTACTGCAGTCAACATGATAAGACAACATTTGTGACTTTGCAGTGAATGTCTGGAGAAGTTATAGCAAGACAAAAGGTGAGCAGAGAATGGATAATGTAACTGCATCTGCAAAATGAGACATTGACTCTGGCAATGCACAAATAAGCTCACCTGAGCATTACCCTCCATCTGTAGCTGGGATATCTTTGCATTTGCTTGCTGTTGTTGCAAATCAAGCTCCATTCTAATCTGCCTTTCTTCTGCTTCCTTGACTTTAAACTTGGCATTTGAGTCAAGTAACTGTTTCAAAGCCACAACCCTGTGACTGCTGTAATGTGTTGCAGCACAAACAATTAACCATCAACATGAAATACTGTTATCATAATGAACTTCAGGAACATTCTTAGGAAAAGAAAAACAAACCAGAAAAGATTGAGCCAACAGGGGCCAGATTTGCTACCTCTTTTTCCAGTTGCTTGATATCCAATGACATCACCTGTAGGTCTTTGCGAGTGGTAGCAATATTGTATTGCAGTTCATTCACCTACAATTAAGCACTTGAGATCACCAACATAAAGAATGAAAAACAGTTCCTTGGCAAAATATTCAAACAAGAATTGCACATGCATCTGCAAGCAAAAAGTTTCAGCTTCTCATGATTTATTGTATAAGCAGTATGATATCAAGCAGACAAGACCATGAAAAAGGTGCAGATCAAAACAAGGGAAAATTAAGGACAATTTAGATATTAAGACTTGTGAAATAGCCTGATCCAGCAGTTTATGATGACCTACCATAGCTTTAGCATCTCTGCACAATGAGTAAACAGAAAAATCCATCCCCAAATGTGCTTAATTAATAAACTATCTATGAAGCAGACTTAGCTCAAATAAAACAAGCTGACAACTGAAGAAAATTGCAAGAAATCAATTAGGTTCATTAATATTTGGGACAATCTTGAGTTAGGAGTCCTAACAATCATTATTAGGTCAAATTGGGCCTGTGAGACAGTTCCTTATCACCATTGTAAACAAAGATCTACCTTTCTTGGTGGGGAACAAATCACAAACAACTATTTTGATAAGGTAGTTCAATCCTTGAGTTGAATAAACAAGGAAATTGAAAGGTGGAGGTTTTCTTACTGCGCCTCCTGCTTCACTTCATTTAGGGCAGCTGAGAGATGGTCCCTCTCGTTTTGTGCCATTTGTAGACCATCTCTCTGTATCAGGAGCAATAGGCATCATTGTCATTGATCTTCCATGAATCTGACTATAAGCTGGTCTCCTGAACTTGAAGTTTCATGCACCTTTGGATGTTCATTTGGTTGTCCAAAAAAGTGAATTGTTCATCTGGAACTATGGAACCTCCAAGACCTCCAAATCCTTTTGCTATTAGCAAACTTCATGGGGACTCCTTACAAGTGGGATAGCTTACATTTCTCTACAGATAACCATATAAGAGTCATGAAATGTAATATGACATAAGGTGCAAGGTTGTAGGAGACAATTACAAATTTACCAGTTGCTTGACCTCTGATTGTGCAGATTCAAGGGCAGCCTCCATGTCTGCTCTAGCTTGCTCTGCCTGAATCCCCATCTCAAGCAGTCCCTGATTGCTATTGGATCTCAAATTTTCCAGCACAAAGAACTTCCACACTGCAGCTAGCATCATCCCTTCCAATTTTTCCTACCCAGTTCTGCATTGTTGTGTTCAATCAAATTGCTTCTCTTGAGTTTTGCAGCATGTCAGGGTAGTCATTGCACAGGATAGAAATATAACAGATGGTATCCTTAAAGGGATCACTCTTTTTTTCCCTTCATTCTCTACAAACAGTGGTGTCACGCACATTATTCAAGCTTCTTTCTGTGGATTTTAATAGATCCTCCAATTCTTGAACTTTCCTTTGCATACTCAAGATCTCATGGAGGTGAGAATCCTTATCGTGGCCTGCAACTAATAGTTCTTTCTGGAGGCTCTGTTCCTGAGTGAAAACAATCACAGAGCAAAGTTTCAAATACTTTAGTGGTGGGTTGTGTTTGCTAGAATTTTGCCATTTTATGGGTTTTATGGGAAACAAGCCTCATAATCAAGACCACTAGAAAACGAGAAACATTTACAGATTCCAATGATGTTGAGAATTTCTAAAAGCTTTTCAGCAAGAGTGTCAGAAGAGTAAATGTAATAGGCACCATATAGGCACACCGCTGCATTGAAGCCACATAGGCTGATGAGTGAAAGCTGATGTCATCTGTATTTGCTACAAAGATTCAACAAAAGGATACCATCAATGTCAAAGTCAAGTGAGAAACTCATGAACTTTCAAGGATTCAAACCTGATGTCGCCACCCAGATTCAATTGAAGCATGTGTACGGCAACAATCGTTGACCATGTTACTGTGGTCTACCTGTCAAAAAGTATACCAAAAGAAGATATGAGAAACCTCTTCATTGTGTTTGACATCACATCAATGACAAACAGCACAACCCAGAATGAAATTCAGAATTTTTTTCACCAGCACGTGCACAACACTGACCTGACTTGTTTTACTCATTTCCTACATTTAAAAGTGATGAGATGATACAGCAGGAATAGTAGAAGGAAGATGTCATGCTGTGCCTTACATTAGGATGGACTTCCACGAAATGTATTTATGCAACCTATATTTCAAGAGGAGGATTGGGAGGGCCCATGCAAACATACCTTTAGTCTATTTATCTCTTCTCTGTGAAGAGCCAGCATCCCCTAAGTCCACCACATGCAAAAGCAAGCACAAAGTAGCATGCATTTAAATAGGACAATTCTTCAACAACATTAATAACATTCTGGGCCTCCAAAACATGAGCCTCTTCTGAAAGACATTGACCACCAACATAATATCACCCTTGGAGATGGCATATGCATCATCACAGACACAAATCTAAAGGTTATACAAAGAATGAATTAGCCCTGGAGAATTGATTGAAATCTATGATGTCAATATCAAACTAAGCATTCTGCTCTACAGAAGGAAAGTAGCCACAAAATGGCCCACAAGCAAACTAATCTGTTGTAATTCCTCACACACCTCAACATACTTCCCGTGCGATATTCTTTCCTCTTCATATATGTCCCTTATTTCCGACTCCCTCAATTGATGCTTCTGAGTTGCTATCAAGAGCTCATTTTGACCTTTGTTAAGGATGTTGGTGAGCATCTGCTCAGTATGGATCTTCTGTCTCTCAATCTGCTTCCCCATGATGCACAGGTTACAGTAGTCCTCCCTCCATCACAGTCCAGAGCTCATTATTATTTTCTTTCTGGAGATGTTTTGCACATATCACTAAAGAGCATATTGAGAATGCCATCTACTAGCACAAGTGTTGTAAAATTGAGACAGATGTTTGCACACCTCCTCTTGATGCATTGACTTGAGCTCTTGATACTCCTGTTCAAGTGGATCAATGCAAGCAGACAGTGAATTTTCAGGTGCCACAATGTCACTTCCACCTCTCAAATTTTAGGTTGTGTAGGCTGTGACACATTTCTGTCACTGTAATCTTCCCTTATTAAAGTGGAGAAATGGCCCTTCCCAGGTTGACATAATCATAGCCTCAGATGGCAATTCCACTCAGGCTGTCATGGGATCCTAGAAGGCAGAATGTCAATCTCATATTGCACTTACAAACCCTTAATCTGAGCAACACAGGGTAGAGTCTCACATAAAAGAAAAACAGAAATGATGGCAATGAAAGAGTGTGAACCTTAATAGTCTTCTTCAAAGAAGCAGAAACTGTCTCAAGCTCATGACTTTTTCCAGTAAGTTCCTTCTCGAGTTCCTCTACTTTCCTGAGATATCCAAGTGCAGCAAGAGCCATAGACTCAATCTCTTGTCAAGGTTTATCATAATCGGTGCTGCATTTCCATCTTGTTACTGTGACTTGTACTGAATTGCATGGGTGAAGAAGTCCTATTCACTCTCAAGCTATGAGGCCATGAAATTCTAAGTTACCAGGAGTAGAATGCTGTGAGTGCTCTTATCCCCTAGATGCAATTGATAATGCAAAATTTAGCCAAAGAGACCAAAGAAACAAGAATTTTACAGAAGAAGAAACCATTGCAGGAGAAAGAAAAAGTGGCTGCACGATATACTGAGCCAAGGTATGTGCAAGGGCATGGGTGCAGATGGACATGCTAAGAATTCTTCAAATGCTAGGAGGTCCAAACAGCAATTCCAGCATCAGACATCTTCATCAGGAAATCCTCAATACATATGAAATTGATGATCAATCAAGTGGATGTTTAAAACCTTTCCAATGTCTGCACATGCTTGTTAAGTGCTGCAAAGGATCCATGAGTCTCTTTGAGGCGGTCCTCATTCTGTTTTTCCCTCTGCAGAAGCAATGCAGCTGTCAGCACAGGGAGGAGCTCCATAAACTGCATAAAGGAGCTGACTAAGGAGAGTTACCAATCAGTATGGTCAATGCACACATGCGTTGTTGATGGTTTGGAAATCCCTCATCTGCACTTATTCATGCAATCTTTTCCATGTGAAGCAATGGGTTACAAAAAGATGAGAATTTTCTGGTGCACAAATTGAGCGAGCTGCCTTCATCTCTACAAATATTTCACCTTTGCATGAGTCATGCATCCTAGGTCATAATCCATTGCAAGAAGAGTTATCTTTGAAACCACCAATGCATCAAATTGAGTTTTGATCCATATGAAAACAAACCAAATTAGCAGAATCAAGCTCCTTCTGCAATGCACGTTTCTCATTCTCATGTTGCTTCGCAAATGCCTTCCTTGACATGGCCATAACATCACTTCAACAAAATTGAGACTGATCAAACGGAATTCTATGCCAAGACTGACAAGGAACTCACAGATCTGCTTTCCTGCACATGGTTATCTTCTACGTTCTGAAATCACAGCTACTTCTTCTTGGAAAATGCTGGCATTCTCGAAATCTATTGACCAATCCCAGGTTGGAATTTATAGCAAGACCTCTACTGCCTCCTGGGTGCGGCATTCGTAAATCTCAAGAGTCATGGCATCCTTGAATGCCTTCACGCGCGAGGCTGTCTCTCGCAATATGTCTTGTATTTCACTCTCATGCTCCCCAGGGCTCTGTCCAATCAGGATGCCCTTCCACTGCACGTACTTTCTTGCACACATGCAAAGAAAGCGCCATCATGTATCAAATCAAGCGTTGCATTCATCTCCAACATAACAACGTGCTTCAGGAACAAAGCTTTTTTTTCGGTCCTCAACGGGTTCAATATAGAGAGGGAAAAGGTAGGAGGTTGCAGGGAGGACCTCATCGGAGTTCTCCGATTGGGCATCGTGGTTAGAGACGTCGTTGAAATGTTGCAACAGGCGCATGAGTTGTGCTAGCTTGGTGGCCATGCGGTCTTCCAGCCCCGCCCATGCCTCCAGCGATTGCTCACTACTTCTGCTGCTCCTCCTCCCCGTGCCCTCCACTTCCATCTGCCGCACTTGACTCACTTCTCTTCACTTTTGATCTACTTCAATGTGCAGCAAAAGGCTTATCACATCAGGTTGCCGCCACTCCTCACATCTGCACAGATCTCTGCCTCAGGTGCGGAGCTCCGTTTGCATGGCAAAACGGCATAAACCAAGGGTGCTAAAAAAAGTGAAATCTTTGAACGCCCCTTCCATTGCGCCATCGGCGTGGTGCACGGTACCCGCTCCCTTTCATTCTTTTGTGCCAGGGATCGCAATTATTTTCTTGAAGAGACGAAACCCAGACGGAAGAGCTTAGTCTAACCAAAGCAAACAAGAAATTTTGTTTCCTCTACAGACACTGTGATCGTAACAGAAAACGAGAACTTGGATTAACAAGGAAAGAACAAAAGAAACTAAGCAAAAATCTCCGTCAACTCGACTCAGAATCGCTAGAAATCACAAATGATGCCGGAAGAATCGTACAATACAAAAGAAAACGCGATTAACAACAGATCTTACAACTACGTTTCAGAATTTATGCATGGCAAAAGAAGCCATTCAAGAACGGCAAGATTTGAGCAACCTCATGTCTCCTTCAAAGTGTAAGTATTCCGCATGGATAGCTGCCGAGTTGCATCCTATTAAACTATCCTTGTATAATAAAGACACAAGAGTATGATACTATGCCGAATGAGTGAGTGTTGCGTAAGTTTTTCGTGCATGGAGTAGTAACGGCCAACTGCCGGGGCTGACGTTTCTCGTTCCCCGATCAAGCTTTTCTTCACACCAGGTCAAATTCGCCGAATCGAACGCAAATTTTGCGAAATGAAGCGATCTAACGATTGTTGCAATTGAATGAAAATGCAGCTGCACTTGAATCGAGAATTCTGTAACCAAAAATCTTGTGCCAAAAATCTTGTACAAGACCACCCCAGGTACACACAAGTCGCTTTTGAAGAAGCCATTCCATACGCAGCTTTGGTATAACTGTAAATTCCATTTCACAGCTAAGCTAAATAATCATGAAATATAAATTTAAATGACTTTGGCTGCTTTTTGAAAAATGATTAAAGATTAATTCACATTTCTCGTTTATTTGTACACTGTATAACATTGGATTAATCCAGACCTTTCTTCCCCAGACATGGGGTTCTGGTCATCATAAATATGTGAGGAAAACAAACACCTCTAGAGTGTTTGTCCATCCACCGCATTTGATTCTCATCAAACTAGCTACAAAAATGGTGTTTTGTCTTTTGTCGAACACATACAGAGGAGCTCAAAGGTTTTGCAGGTTTTTTCATTTGGACAAACCTCAGGGAGGGATTAGCAAGCGACCTACTCCTAGAAATTCATAGGCAAACTGATCATTATTTTTGGCCAGCATTGATTGGAGATTGCAACTTATCCCTCGATTGGCAATGACTCGTGCCCTGGGTGCAATTTTCTTCTCAAGAGAGTAGCTGAAGAAACGTGGATATGCCACTACCTCATCTACTGATCGCCCCATTTTTTCAACTAAAAAGTCAAGCTTTGGTTTCAGTACTGCATCAATTGTGTAACCCAGAATAGGTGGGAAGCGACCAACCATCAATACCACGTCCTTTCTGCTGAGTCCTCTCCTTTGCAAGTAATCCATCCTGGAGAAACAAATAGTCATCCAGAAGGGTAAAGAACATGAGGCAGCAATTACTGAGTTTGGAAACTTACCATTTGTAAAAACATATAAGCTCGCTCCTGAAGGTGCAGACTATCCAAGTTAATAATACCTTTTGCAACTTCAATCGATATCTGAGTTGTGTTTCTGTTTGTGGGTGCTGCTGGATTGATTTTCACTGCTTCCAAAAACCATGTCTAGAGTTTTGCATGTTGCATTTCATAGATGGAAAAAGACTGGGAACCAACCGGGGTTGTAATGCATCCTCCACACTCAAGGAGAGCATCTCTGGATACGCACGCAACACTCGCCAGACGTGCTCCTTCCTTACACCAAGATTTTGCAGGAACTCTACCTTCCTTTGGAGTGTTAATTTGACATTTGATGCAAACAATTCTGGTGACCTTCGCAACATACCACCCATGTCACTTCTCTCCACACCCAGTTCCTCCAAAAATTCCACCACCTGCTTCTTCCACATACACAAACTCTTATGGTTAATTCCATCCAAAGTCTCAGTTGCTTTTGTCACAGTCAAGTAACTATCATATCACAACCCTACTACATTTTCATTCTCCTTCTCAAAGAGTGGAAGTGGACTCACAAACACTTTATGAACACTTTCTGACATCCGCATGTGGAAAAATCTGCAGTTTGAAATTTATCACCTCCCCCTTGTAAGCACCAAGAGAAAAGCATAGACTAAACAAAAATCACCTCATTCAACTCTCGAGGTGTGTGAAGAAGGAGTTGGGGGCTACGTGCAATAACTCGACCTAGTCGTTTACTCTTCACACCCAGAGTGTTAAGGCAGTGAACGACAGGTTGCATCGTCCTTGTAGCAGAACTTCCCACAAGTTGTGGACATCTTGTAATTGCTCGATCTACTTCACCCCCTGGAACCTGAATCATGCAACACATGAGACATCCTGTAAGCCACCTTCTGACAAGTCCTGTGCCAATGCCAAAACCAAAACCAAGAGCAGACTGACTAATATAAATTAGTTCCCTCCAGACAATTGCAAGATTGTGCTTCCTTGAAGACGACTGAATGCAAATGTAGGCATACTACTATTGTGTCACTTTACGAAAGAACTTTCATCACTACCAATATGGATACTTGCATTGTACAGTTTGAAAACTTTTAGGTGTCATGGGAAGTATCCCTAGGCACCTTGATAGAGTTGAGGAATGTGACAGTATCATCAACATTGGTCTGCACACTTTGGCTTAGTAGCCAAGGGTACCTCACAACCATCCTTCCCAGATCTCTTGCACGCACCCCTACCTAGAGCACAAAAAATTGAATTTATCAGTTTCTTCCCCTAAAAACCTCACATCTTTGTGATACTTCTGTGAGTTTGTTCAACAGTCACAAACCAACCCATGTTTTGATAGTCCATCATGGGAAAGACCATCAACAGTGAAGAACAAAAGAGAAAGTGTTCAGGCTTCACAGTGAAAAACAACTATTTGGTATGAACTCTCTATGGCAGAGCAACAGTCCATTACAAGCCTCATGTGAACAAATGATGAAAAAATTCAAATCTCTGAGATTGCAAAGAAAATTGCACAATAATGATTTGAAGGTAACTGTTATGTCGGTTCCAGCAAAAGCAAAATTAACACAAGAAGGATGAGCACAGTCAAAACCTTGTGAACATCACTCAAAGTATCAGACCATCACCATCATCATGAATAGCAGTGACCACTGAATTCATCTGCTCTCAACAGTGGGTGTGGTCAAGTGTATATAATCTGCCTAGGATTTTGAGCAACCAATTATGAAAAGAACAACAAAAAATAGGTAAGTAGGTAACAAAAATTTCAGACCTTCTTCAAGGTTCGAAGACGTGGTTTGAGGTCTTTTTCAATGTCACTCAAAAGGACTGGTGGGAAACCTAGCAAAACCTGCCCCACCGACTCCTTTGGCACTCCAAGAGTTTCCAGGTATTCAATCCTAGGCTTCAGCTCAGATTCCAAGTTGCAAAGAAAGATTTGCCAAAAGTCTTCAATCACTCGAGCAACAGCATTTGCTGCTGAATTGAGAGCACTGAGACCCTCTCGACGAGCCTCCATCTAGATGACCAAATTCACCATCACCCAATACAACAGTCTCATGTCAGTAGACTTGTGAATCACTGCTGACAGATAGAAGAACTGTGAATTCAAAAACAAAATTGCCAATTCAATTCCAGCAGCATGGTGGTGCAAACAATGCCCACTGCTTGAAAGCATCCAAGCTTCAGCAAAAACCTTTTCAAAGAAAGATAGAGCACGCTGGAGATCTTCATCTGCAGGAACAGAGAGCCGCATCATCATGAGCCTTATTTTCCCCTCCAACCTCTGTCCCTTGTAGTCAATGCATGTCAATATCTCCTCCAAATATCTGACCTGCACATTACAATCACAGACGAAACTCCTCAGAGGGTTAATCTCTCCGACCCCACCCAGAAAATTAAACTTGGGACTGCAAATAGATGGGAGATTGCTAATAGCAAACCACCTGGACCAATCATTATGATTAGCCAATCAGAAACAGGGAGCTGCAATCAAATCATATGTATTACACTTTTCTCTGGCCGGAGTAGGCTTTGCCATACCTTTTTACCAGCCTCAGCAAACTGTGCAAAAATGCTTGGTGAGCCTAACCGGCATGTTTGACTTTTCTTCATCCAATTTTAATTTGCAGGGTCAAATATTAAACACCGGTAGAATTGCTCTTACAGCAACAATTGAGATCGTAGTTTACAAGAGGAGTATTGTCACCGCGAGGAGTAACTTGGGCGGCACAACAAACCTTCTTGAAAAAATCTGGAAGCGGTAGAGTAGACAAAGAATGTGAGACTCGGTCTACATGCTGCTCCCGAACTCCTACACTCTCCAGCACTGCCCTCCATTGCTGCCGCCTACTCAATGCCTGAACCTCAAATCCAAACTTGAAAACTCCTCCCTCTCCATACGCAATCTCGAGTCCCTCAGCAGTCTCATTGCCCATCTCATCCACAAGCTTTTGAAGAAAGACGGGTGCGTTCTCAGACACGTGGATAGCATCTTCCTCTTCAAGACCTGCATCCACCAGCGTTGCCACAACTGCAGCTCGGGCTTCCTGAACATAAAAACTTTCACCGGTCTCACCATTATCACCTGCTCCTGAGCGAATCCCGAGCCTGCAATCATGCCTGTACACTGGAAGCAGGTATTTATTACACACAGGGGCCGATCGACCAAGCACAATCAAAGACTTCAGGCTCTCCGGCAAGAAGATAACAACAGCTGCACAGGGTGAATATCTTCTCACAGCAATTCTTGGAACATTCTTCAAGGTGATGGGTTTGAGAGAAAAAGTGCTATTGAGGGAAAACTCCAGGCGGCAGGATATGACAGCATGTGGCCCCCACGCCATCGCCAGACAGAACAGACAGACAGCAACTCCAATCTAAACCCAGATCACTAAACCCAAATTGGTGTGCAACTTCTTTCTTGCACTCATCTTTCTACCATTCCTTTCGTGTGCGCAACAAACAACGCGCCCTCACACACAATCCACAACAACCCCACTAAACCCTAAACCCTAACAACCAAATTCCAAGCGACTGAGGGGGGTGGACCGTGGTTTACACGTTTACACTCGAGCAGTTGGGCCTGGGCCCATAGAACCTCATGGCACCTGTTTTCAGCAAGTGGGATCTTTTGCGGTGGAAGGTACCAGCCAGGCAGTGCTTAACGGATGAGACCATGGAAAAGGCCTTGGGCCCTGGCTCAAGGGCATTTGTTCCCAGCGTTATCCAGTGTTGGACCCTGATTCTTTTTAAACAGAACCACCAGTCCCAGTTTCCACACTAAAATTAGTATTGGCAATGTTCGAGTTTGAGCTTAGTTCTTTAAATTTCTGGACTCGATGATTTTGATAATGGCTCATTTTTTCAAATTCAAGAACCTCGAGGCCCAGTTTTTAAATGAATTACGATTTCATGTACACATTACACACTCCCCAAGACTTGATATTATATAAGTATAGAGTTTTGGAACAAATTCAAATTGGGGATTGTATGGGTATGAAGCTTTACAACTAATCAAAAATGATCAATTACTTATAAGATCCAATCTACTTGTCAAATTTTTCAAAAAAAACTCAATTTGTTTACCTAATCAATCTTAACTTATGTTCAAGAATTTTTTTTCAAGATTTTGTTTTTTGTTCAAGTTTTAAAAAATTCTAATTCTATGGTTTGATGTTTATTTTTGGTCAATTTTGTTAAAAGGATGTCAATTCAAATCCAAGTCACATGAACTTGACCCACTCCTCCCACCCAAGTTTAACAATCCACACCAAAGTTGGGTGGTTCTCACACTTTTGTGAGAATCAACAATTCCAGTTCTATCATGAAGTTGTAAGAATCAACACGCTGGTTCTTTCCAAAAGCAAATCTTAGTTTTATTAGAATCATTCAAAGTATTAAAAAAAACAACAATAATAATAATAATAATCTCAGTTGATTCCCAAGGTATTAATTCTCACAAATGTAAGAACAGTTAGTTATCTCCTACAGTTCTCACAAATCGGTTATTGAATTTATTCTACTCAAATAATGAGATGTACAATATGCACTAAAAATGTGCGCTCAAAGTATTCTCCAATTTAGCAACATAGTTTGTCTATATTCTTTGCTCAAAAGTGTGGGCATATGTTTACATATGGGTAAGCTAAATGGAAGCCCTTTACACATTAATGTGTTGGTATTAACACATTGGAGAGCATTAAAAATAGTAAAAATTGAGATTTGGGATGGACCTACATTGTGATGTACCTACAACCAATAAAAAAAAATTGCATATTATTTACCCCTAAAGTAGGTTGTCCTTTAATTCTATACCTTTCAATTGAGAACTACCTTTGGGTTTCTTTTAATATCCTGAATGATTTTCATTTTTATTTTTTTAATTTATAAGATGATTCTCAGAAGAACAATATTCACTAAAGTGAGAACCAAAGGGGAGGGTATTGACTTGAGTATCACCCTAGATGATACCCAACTGATTTTTTGTGAGAGAACCAAATAATACCCAGCCCAATTCTCAACGCCTATTCCATACCAATCCAAGATTAGTCAAACTATGGAACATGTCAACATTGATGTCAACCTAAATTGGATCAAATAACAAACCAAATGGTTGTTTTTAAATTCACTTTTTTATGCATGCGTGCTAATAAATTTTCATTTGCAAACTATACTTTTCTTTTCATTGCAATCTTTTTCGGTTCTTCTTTTTTGATCTCCATAATCTGCTTCAATGTGTCTACAAAATTTAAAGGTTGTGAAAAAACAAAAGGAGTTGTTCTTGAAGAAATTTTACATTCTTGTCATTACGACATAATCGCATGTGAAGGGACTAAAACTTCCTTACTACAAGTTTATGTGCATTAGAATTGCACATTCTCACATAAAAAGGATATGGGTTTCAATTTCAAGTTTTGAAGGGGCAATCATCATCCTTTGAAATTTTTGATTCCACAGTTGTGATTGAGAATATTTTCCATTGGGTGACTAACCTTCCATTATTGAGGGGAAAAGAATTAAAAAATACAAACTTGTGAAAATTATCTAAAGAGAAAAATGACCTACCCAAAAAAACATATGCTCCAAAACAAGTTGAAAAGCTTGCAGCTTCAAAAAGACCATATTGAGAAAAAGATGATTCATTTTTATTGTTTGGTTTAGGTTGAAAAGGTACCAATAGTTTTGTGAGGGAGAAACAACCAAAAATTCCCTCTTACATTAGTTGTCAAACAAAATTTTAAAATGAGAATAAAATAATAGTAAATGAATGACTATGAATTTTTGGTTTCCATGGTTGTTGCTATTTTCATCAAGCCCATAGGCCACCTCAAATATGGAGGCCCAAAAAAATTCCTAAATTTGCATCCAACATCATCCATTGTGTCCATGTAAGATTCCATGTAATTTTTCCATCCACAATCATTCGTTTATGCTATGACTTCAAACTAACCTTGCATAAACCCAAAGTAGGAATGGAAGGCATTATGGACCAATTGGCAATTTAAGTTTTCTATGGGCCCAAGCCCAACTACTCAAGTGTAAATTGCCCTTGAAAAAAAAATTGCTCCCTTGAACATTGTCAAGTAATGGTTTAAAAAAATTCCTCATGTTGTGTGCAAATGAAGCTTTGCAAGGTTGTTTCATATTATCATGTTGTGCCATTCTTGATGGCTCCACTAAAATCACCTACAAATTTTAAGTTTAAGCATTTTTTTTCATTCCTAACAAGGCATCTTTTCCTATTGAATCTATTCTTGCACAAGCAACAAATCCATGCACCCTCTAAACAACATGCAAGCTTATCACAAGATGGTGAAAGATCCTTTTCTATTGCAAAAGGTGTTTCTTCTTCAAGCATTGCTGGTGGTGCAAAAAAACATGTCTTGTTGACCATTGACCCTACTTGTCCAAAGCCAAAAAGAAACCTAGGAAGGTGGAATGGGAGTTGAACATCATGTTTCAAAATGTGTGGGTTGCAAACTACCTTGGGTTAAGGGTTGGCAAGATGTTCATGCTTAAATGCAAAGTTTGCACTTGTGTTGAGAGAAGAAAAAAGCTACAAGTTTGTCCCCAAGTTTGATGGCCTACAAAATCATGTTGGGTGATGCAAGGCTATTCTTGCATGGTTGAGTGTCAAAGTGGGACAATATTGTATGAATGGCAATTGGCTATTTAATGCACACAACATGTTTTATACTTGACCAAATAATTAATATTGAATTGCACATTGAAAAGAAAAAAGAAAAAAGAATTGAAACAAATTTACTCCTCTTGAAACAAGGATCCCCAATTTTACAAGTTATGAAAGCATGCGACAATTGTTTACATTTGTCCAAGTTTGTTAAATAACTTCTGACACCATCAAAACAACTCAAGTGCTTGGATTATGGCTAAATGTATATGCATCAACTTGTGTTCACAAACACATGTTTGGCATTTTAAAAAACAAGGTTTATTTCAATTTATGTTGATGAGGTAACCATTATGGATTGCCAATCTTGGTTTAAGTTTTCATGTTCATGGTTGGAAGCACATACTAATTTTATTGACTTTGGAGCAAGTGGTGAATGGTGATAGAACAAATAACTTCAAAAAGGTTGTAATGGGTATTGTGCTCCAATTTGGGAACCTTTCAAAATCTAACCTTGCTTCAAAACTTATGATTTGGCGTAGATGATGTTTCAATTTTCCAAGGGGTAAAAATAAGTGCCACAACACAATTTGAAAGGAAAAACATGCTCCTTACATGTTAAGGGTACATTTACATTTGATTATTGGGGCTTTTACTTATATTCACATGTGATAGCTTGTAAATTTGATAGTGATAACAATCTTGTTGCAAATAAAAACATGATTAAATAACTCACCTTTGACATTTTGAAGAGTCCACATTTTTTTGTTTTGTATACATGGTCCAAAGATAATGTCATCATTTCAAAAGTATTATGAATTCACTTTTATTTTGAATTCATTCATATTTTTTGATATGATTCCCATTGAAGTTTATTATAGCATGGATAATTCAAGAATAAAAAGTTGATAATGTTAACATTGAATATGGCTTTATAGTTCAAAGTAGAAAAATTGTGATTGTGAAAATCCAAATTAAACATGTGCACTTTCATTCTCTCCAACAATTCTTTACAATCAAATTTCTAAAGTACTAATTTTTTACCAAAAACTTGAATACCTATCTTTAACAATATACCCCAAATTTTGAAAGGTTGCCCTTGTTAACCATGGGTTGGGAACACCTAGCCACCTTGGCCTTTTTTGAAAATCCTTAAAAATAGCTAAGTGTGATAGTGAAGTTATTGTACATGCTAAAGTAAAGTTGTTTTATAAGAAAAAAAGTTTAATTACCATTTTTCTAGAATTTGAATTAGATTGCCAATAGTCCAAAAAGTTCATGATTTATTGAAATCAAATAATTGAGAGGAGAAGTTGATTACTGCCCTACTTAACATCTACCAACTATGAAATTTGGAAAAACAAATATAGTATGGTGAAAATTTGATTCCCAAGCATTATTGTCCTCATGAAGGTGATGCTGAATAAAACAAATGTAAATTATTCCTACTTCCAAAAAAGCTACCATAATTATCTCACATTAATTCTACTATAACTACTTGAGTAATAATCAAATAATATTCCATGTAAAAGGAAATGAAATAGGAGGGGCTTGCCTTTTGATGATAGTCCTACTATCTCATCATAACATTATTCCAACTAGTGAAACCCATAGCAAAGGAATTAAACAAAAGAGTAAGTGAGAGTGGACTAGAAGATAATTACCTTCCAAACCCTCTAAGGTACTTTTAAAGATGAATAATTCAAACCAATGGGTTTATAGGCTTCCAACACCTATTGTCTCCCTTTTATAACACATGTAGACCCTTATGGTTGCTCCTTACAATCCATAGTAGCTTTCCACTCCTTGTACACTTCAAATAGGAGTTCTACCTCCTTGTTGCCATTTAGTGCCAGTTACTATCTTGTGACAAAATGTATTTCCTATTCTATAAACTAAAATAGAGAGTAGATAATATTTTAATCTTATAGAAAAAGCGCAAGACTAATACATAAAAACAATGAAACCTATATAGTCTTAATATAAATTATTCTCTTTATCTCTCTATCATACTCTAAATAGAACAAAAACACCAACAAGAAACATGAGGATCCCTCAACCATTTTTCATTGCAAGAATACGAATACAACTTGCTTCCATGCTCTCCTCCTTTCTTTCCAATGTCACATACACCTCTTTTTCCATAGAGAAGACGCTTTAGACTCATGACTCCCATCTAAAATACTATAGAATACTCATCCCAAGTCCTCCTTTCGTCCTCCCAATCCCCTTTTTCATAAACCACACAAGGCCCATATCATCTTCATGAAAATAGATCCTTATTATAATCCTTCCTAAAAATCCACTAGGTGATTAATGGATTACCACCAACCATTCAACTAACTAACCTTGTTAGCTTCATCCTTTAGTAAAGGACAATAAGTCACTACCACTAGCAACCTTGTAGTTACTAGGATGCCCATGGCACTAACTAGCCTAGGAATTTTTACCCATAACAAAAACCATGCTTGTGGTTCCTACTATTATGTTGGATGATGACATCTAAACATGTCATAATTTAAAACTTGTAAATCTAGGGTTTAAGCCTCATGCTTGCCTTCTACTTTCAAATAGGCAATTTTTCATTTTCAAAACATCTAACGTTCTTCTCAATCTTTTTTTTTTTGCACTCTTGTTATGAACTTGCACCCCATTCCAAGTTCATCAAGCTTGTGTGAACTAATCTTATATTACCCCCCAATTTTAGTATATGTTGTTAATTAACTACACATATTGTTCAAGTTCATACACACTAGCATGCATTATATATTGTCCATAACCATAATGTTTATAAATTTGAACAAAAAAAAGACAATGAAATAAGAAATTCCTCTAATTATGTTAATTTCTTGATAGATGGAATGATTTTGTTTTTAAAAAAATTATTCAGCACTTGATACAAAGGCAATTTATGTTTGTTGATGTTATGTAAACAATTGGTGCATACATTACTACAAAAGTAGTTTTTTTTAATGAAAAATCCAATAAACAAATACCCACAATGACAAGTGTCAAAAAGAACAAGTCGATTTGGACCCATCATTGTGAATAGGATGATATTTTTTACTAGAAAAGTAAGAGATTATTTGACTATTCATTTTGACTTAGGGACAATCACTAGGCTATTTGACTAATGGAATTTCTACTTAAATTTAAATCATTTTCTTGGGATTATTATTATTATTATTATTATTTTAGGTAAATAGATAATAAATAGGTTTAAATAAGTTGTAAAAAGGCAAGTAGGCAAGTAGGTAAGTAGGTGGTAGCCTAGTTTAACCTACCTAACCTAACCTACTTAATTTAACCTACCTAGTTATGTTAATCTAGCCTACTTAATTGCCAAGTAATCCTTAAAGCATGCACATAGATTATAAGTATAAAGAATTGAACCTCTCACTTCAACAATGATAAACCAAGTCCTTCCCAATGGACTACAACACCAAAATGTGACAAGTCTTGTCAATTTTTTGCATTCATAAATTTATTTGTGTAGGTAAGTAAGAAGGTTATGTAAATGTAATTAGGTTGGAAGCAGGTTGGTGGGTAGGTAAAGGAAGTAAGAGGTAGGTACATAAACGTGTAGGAGGTAGGAGATAAGTAGGTATGTATAGGTATGTAGTTAAAATAAATAGGTAAACCTAGGTATAATGTACATAAACCTAGATAGGCCTAAGCCTAGGTAGGTAAGTGAACCTATGTATACAATATGTAGACCTGGGTAAACCCAAGTAGGTAGGTAGGTAGGTAAATTGAGGTGTGCCTAAACTACCTACCTAGTTTAAATAATAGTTAAATATGTGGATAGGCCTAGGCTACCTACCTACTTAGTAACTAAATAGGTAATTAGGTAGGTAGATAAACTTAAGCTACCTACCTATTTAAGTTTACCTACCTAGCTTAGGTAATAATTAGATAGGTAAATAGACCTAGATTACCTACCTAGCCAAGGTAGTTAATTAACTTGGTAAATATTAATTAGCATAGGATGTTTAACTTGACTATAAACCATTGATCATTTTGAACAAGCAAGTCATTTAATTTTGTTAAACTTAACTAGATGTTCCACTTGATTAGGACTCATTGGTCATTTTGACCAAATTAGTCAATTTTTTGTTCAACTTGATTGGATGTTTCACTTGACTTGGACCCATTGGCCATTTTGACCAAGCTAGTCAATTTTTTGTTCAATTTGACTAGATATTTGATTTGATAAATGGTCAAATATGTCATTTTAATCAAATTCACTAATAAAAAATATACATCATTTAAAACATGGGCCTTTAATTAAAATGGACATGTTCATTAATTAAGTTAGACAAGGCAATCAACTTGAATAACTTAAGAAATTATAAATTGTAATAGTGATAATAGGTAGGTAGGTAAGTAAATGGGTAAAAGGTAGGAAGTCGATAGGTAAAAGATAGGAAGTAGGAGGTAGGAAGTAAATAGATAAGTAAGTAGATAAATGGATACGTATGTAAGAAGTAGGTAGATTGTTAAGTGGGTAGGTAGGAGGTAAATAGATTGTAAAATCGCTTGAAATTCAATAATCTAGTTACTATTAAGTAAAAACAGTTGTTGAATAAGGAAGGAATGAGAAAAAAGATGAAAACACATAAAAGTACGACATGCATTTTGTTTACCTACCGTTTTGCAACAACTACTACCCTACAAAAATTACTAGCATGTTGCATCTACCACTATTTGCAAACTTGAAAAAAGAATTATAATGTTTACAAACTTTTTATAATTGTTGCCTATCGTCTACAACACCTACATACCTCTTATAGCTACCACCTACTATATGTAACACCTATTGACCTCTTATAGTTATTACCTACTATTTATAAGGCTTGTAAACCTCTTGTAACTGTTGCATACCATTTGTAACACCTATTGACCTTTTATAGTTGTTGCCTACCGTTTACAACATCAATCTGCCCTTTACAACCCTTAAATTTAATGGTTACTTTTGTGTTATTACCCTCTAGTGGTAGTTACCCTTCTACAATAGCCCTACTTTCATACTCTAGTAGCTCGAGTATTTTCATTGCAAAAGAAAAGAATAACCAAACTAAGAAACTAATATTCCCTACATCAACTAAAAAAGAATTATCCCTACCTTCGAAGCAATGTTGGTTTAGAATTTAATTCAAGTAAACATGATCAACTTCTAATGTATGCATCTTGGTTACTAAACAAAGTTGAACATAATTATAACATCACAAAAAAATAAACATTAACAATGGTTTTCTACACAAGTTTACACTTTACTTATTAGCCAATAAGTTTGTTTTCTATGTAGACCACATGGTGGTAGTTTACCTAATGAATAAGACACATGTATCTAGGTGGATATCATATGGTTGTTATTTTTGGAGTATGATTCATTGTAGTTTACACATTGCAATGTAGGACAATTGCATATTTGTAATCACATATTTGACTACAATATTATGAACCACACCAACTTGTAGTCGCATATTTGATTACAAAATGGTTTTAAGTCACATACACAATTATGTATTGCAAGATGAAAAGTGCATAAATAACTTAAATTAGTTTTAAATAAAATA